>X301_European_Hare__coassemble_956_pt1 | contig 30662 bp, 31 predicted proteins | sample X301_European_Hare__metabat2_high_PE_015 | metagenome-assembled genome bin X301_European_Hare
GCTCTATACAAAACATTTGCGTGGGTTTTCCCCACGCTTTTGCTCTATACAAAACATTTGCGTGGGTTTTCCCCACGCTTTTGCTCTATACAAAACGTTTGCGTGGGTTTTCCCCACGCTTTTGCTCTGTACAAAACATTTGCGTGGGTTTCCCCCACGTTTTTGTTCTATACAAAACGTTTGCGTGGGTTTTCCCCACGCTTTTGCTTTATATAAACCATTTGCGTGGGTTTCCCCCACGCTTTTGCTCTATACAAAACGTTTGCGTGGGTTTTCCCCACGCTTTTGCTTTATATAAAACCATTTGCGTGGGTTTTCCCCACGTTTTTGTTCTATGCAAACCATTTGCGTGGGTTTCTAGTTAATGAGTATGTGAACAAAATAGAAATATCCAAGGAATTCGATGCTTTTGGGGCAATCTACAGGTTGGGGAGGAAAAAATAAAAAAGTTTGGAAAAAAATCGAAGGTTTTCGACAATTTGGTTGTATAGGAAGGTGTGAATGGAAAAGATGTTGATGCTTGCGGTCTGTTGGTCGCGATAATATTATCAATTACCTCTATAGATTTGGCGCTGGGCGGGGCTGGACTTGAGCCTGAGGCTATTACTGCGGCTATGGTGGGAAACCGAATTAGGTTTGGGGTGCTTTTGGCGTGTACTGTGCTACTGTTTGTGATTAAGGTATGGGACTTTCTGTTTCATAAGCCAGAAAGACCATTTGTAGCGGCACAGCTATTACTAGTAGCCGTTGTAATGTTTCTGGCCGCAAGGGTAAGGGCGGCTATGATGATGAACTTGTGCTATCCAGTAGAGAAGGTTGTGCTGGTCGAAGGGCGCGTAGTATGTGACTCGTCCTTTAGTCAGGCAGGAAATCACATGATGAAAATTATGTTGACGATGTGTAGGACAGTTGAAGGGGACGCGGGAACAGCTGGTGGACTGATTTCGGCTATCGGGGATCAGAGCGAGATAATTGCTTATGGGACAAAGATTAGGATGTGGGGGAGGTTTCAGGGAGGGCTATTTATTTACGACAGGCTACAGGTGCTAGGAAGGTCGGCGTTTGGGGAGATTCGGGAGAGGATAATTCCGTTTTTAGAGTACAGGCTAACGGCGGGTGGGGACAAGGCGGCGGTGTTAAGCGCAATGCTTTTGTTCGGAAGGTCCGATTTTTATGCATCGTCGGCGCGGGATTTGGCAAAAGCATGTGGGTGCTCTCACATTTTGGCGCTATCGGGGATGCATCTGTCTATTTTGGCATCAATAAGCAAAAAAGTGCTGGGCGATGGCAAGGTAGGGAAGGTGGGGTCCACAATATTGGTTGTGCTTTTTCTGTTTGCGGCGGGACCAAGGCCATCCTTGGTGCGGGCGGCGCTAGGGTTTTTCTTAAGTGGGGTGAAGCCTAAAGAGAAACTGCCGCTGGTGTTTGCAATTCAGATGGTTTTGTTTCCAGCGACGATGGTAGAGTTGGGGTGCTGCTATGGTTACGTGGCGGTTTTTGCAATTACGTTTTTGACCCCTTATGTGGAGGCTATGTTACTACAGATTATGGGAAAGTCGTCAAAGCTAGTGGGAGCGACAATATCGGTGATGATATTTTCAGTACCAGTTTATATGAGCTTGGATGGAGTGTGGTATCCAGCAGTGCTACTGGCATCGCCGCCAGCTACGGTATTAGTATCGGCGTCAATGATAATCGGGCTACTGATGCTGGCCTTTGGGCGAGTGAGAATTTTGGTGAAGATAAATGCACTAGTCTATGGGGCGTTTGAGAGTATGTTGGGGATGTTTGGGAACTTTCCGACGTTGGGGTGGGTTGGGTATGCAAGCTTAGTTGGCATTATGATGACAATGGCGCTTTCTCTTTTGGTAGCAAGAAAAATAATGAAGAGGAGAGTTCGATTGACTAGAGGGCCACACTGAAATAAAATCTGCTACATGGTTTGGGATTTCGACTACAGCTCTATTTCCTCAATAGCGCGTCTTTTGGACGAAAATGGCCTTCATATGACAAAAAAATTCGGTCAGAATTTCTTAATCTCCATGCCGGCCTTGGACCGGATTGTGCAGTTCTCAGGCGCGGGTCCTAGCAAACGGGTCTGGGAAGTTGGCCCTGGCATAGGCGCGCTGACTAGTAAGCTTCTTGCAACGGGGGCCAGCGTCACTGCATTTGAAATTGACCATGGCTTTTGTCGCATCCTCCGAGAGCACGCCTTTGTCAACGAACCCAACTTCACGCTGGTCGAGGGTGACGTGCTGAAAACCTGGCCCGAAATCCTCTCTCTCCAAGGTTGTCCAGACATTATTTGCGCGAACCTACCATACAACGTCGGCTCGGTCTTCATCGCATCGGTCATCGAAGAACGTTGTCTTCCTCCCACAATGGTCTTCACCCTTCAGGCCGAGGTCGCTGGGCGCATCTGTGCAAAGCAGGGTAGCGAACAGTTTTCTGGTTTTACGATTTTGACAAGTATTGATTATGAAAACCAAAATGTACTCAGTTTAAAAAGTGGCTGCTTCTTCCCAAAGCCGAATGTAGATAGTTCTGTTGTGCTCATGAAAAAGCGGGATGTGCCACTTGTGCCTGCTGAAGAAGCCAAGGCTTTTTTAGGCTTGGTTCGAAAGCTATTCTTCCAAAGGCGGAAGACTATCAAGAATAATCTTCGGTTTACTGGCAAGAGTGGGGAGGAAATTGACCTTGCGCTTACAAAAAGTGGTATTTCTTTGACAGAGCGTGCTGAGTGTTTGAGTGTCTCACAGATACTGGATTTAAAGAGGAATCTTGGGTTATGAAGGTCTATATTTATACTTTGGGATGTAGGGTAAATCAGTGTGAGAGTGAGGCTATAGCCGAATCCTTTGCCAAGCTTGGGCACCAGGTTCTGCAATCTTATCAGGGTGCGGACTTAATTATTGTCAACACTTGCACCGTTACTAGCAAGGCTGAGCAGAAGGCTAGACGTGAGATTCGGCTTTTTGCTAAAGAAGCTCCAACCTTGGTTACTGGGTGCTATGCTCAGGTTAGCCCCAAAGAGATAGAACTTTTGTCAGATAATGTGGTGGTTCTTCCACTGACAAGAAAGCCAGAACTTTTGGGACTGGCTCAATACATGGGAGAGGTGTCAAAGGACTCGGTATTGGAGAGTGTGAAAAACTATGTGGGAAGGCGTGACGTGGGTGGGTCGTTGTTTGATTTTGCGCCGTCTCAGTTCCAGTACCATTGCCGGTCGTATCTGAAGGTCCAGGATGGTTGTGATAATAATTGTGGTTTTTGTCGGGTGCATATTGCGCGTGGGCCGTCGCAGAGTCTGCCGTGGGAGGTAGTGGTTCAGCGTGCGTTAGAGATTGAGCAAAAGGGGTACCACGAGATTGTGCTGACGGGGGTGAATTTGACCATGTACGACCACCGCGGCCAAGGTCTAGGGGGCCTGATTCGACATCTTTTGGCGGCGGTGGGGCCTGATATGCGTTTTAGGCTATCTTCGTTGGAGCCGGACCATATTGATGATTTGCTTCTGGAGCAACTTGCTGACCCGCGGATGCAGCCGTATTTTCATATTCCGATTCAGAGCGCGGCGGACAAGGTGATTAAGCGCATTAATCGCACCTATGATAGTCGGCACCTTGAATATGTGATTGGACGCCTGCGTCAGGTACGTGATGACCCGTTTTTGGCGTGCGATATTATTGCGGGTCTTCCTGGTGAGGGAGAGGAGGAGTTTGAGATTACCAGATCTTTCCTTGAACGCTTTGGTTTTGCTCTTTTGCATGTTTTTCCTTTCAGCCCACGTCCTGACACTGCCTTGGCGGACGCTAAGGACCGCTGTCCAGAAAGTGTCCGAGATCAGCGTGCCAAAATTTTGCGTGATTTATCTATGACTCTTAACCAGCAGTACATCCAGCGCCAAATAGGTAAGGAGAACGAACTTATTCTAGAGGGTCGCCGTCTTGGCCACTGGTATGGTCTTACTGGCAATTACATCCGTGCTACTCTTTTGTCTGACCTTCCTACTGCCAGTCTTGGGGATCTAGTGCGGGTGCGCTTGACATCTTCTGACCAGGCTGTACTAGTGTAGTGATTGCAAAGATGAGCCCTAAGTGCCTATTATGAGGCTCGAACTTTTAAGTGTAGAAAGACATGGAAAAAAAGTTGATTGAACTTGAATCTACGGATTCAACAAACAGATATTTGATAGATATGGCCAAGGAGGGAGCCCCTTGTGGGACTACAGTTTGGGCGCATAGACAAACTGGAGGCAGGGGTAGACTTGGGCGTAGCTTTTCATCACCAACAGGTGGAATTTATATCAGTTTCTTACTACCTCTTCCGAATAATCTGCTAGATAATCTGCTAGATGTTGGGTTTTCCTTGACTGCTATGGCTGGGGTTGCGGTTAAGCGAACAATTTGGCAAGTATGTGGCAAGGACTCTGGTATTAAGTGGGTAAATGATGTCATGCTGGATGGGAAAAAAGTTAGTGGAATATTGGCTCAAGTGGTGATGGATAAGGTAGTTATTGGTATTGGGATAAATTACAACACACCAGAGGAGGATTTTCCACCAAAGGTTAGACATATTGCCACCTCTATATATAGCAAGGGACAGGAAGCACCGCCAATGGCGGAATTTGTTAAGAAATTGACTGAAAACATTTATACAGTATGCTCAGGCAGCGATAAAAACTGGCTGAAAGAGTATAAAGACTCTAGCACAATTGTCGGAAACAAAGTACAAATAATCCAAGCTGGAAAAATAGTTGGAGAAGGACTTGCCACTAGCATTGATGATAGGTGCTTTTTGCATGTAATTGACGATGACGGAAATGAAATTGTCCTTTCAACTGGTGAGGTTAGCATCCGGCAGGAAGGGCGTGTCTAATAGGAGTTGGAGAAACTTAAACACACTTAAACAGGTTACAAAAGAGCAAATATAGAGTAAGGAAATAGCAATGATTGATAAAGAACAATGGAAGGCCCTAGTTCAGGCCAGACTTCAGAGTTTATTTGAAAAAACAGGACGGCAGGGACAATTGCCGGAAGTGGTGATACAAGTGCCGCCAAAGCCGGAAATGGGGGACTTGGCATTCCCACTGTTTGCATTTGCAAAAAGCTTTGGTAAAGCGCCGAATATGATATCACAGATGCTAAGTGATGACATAAACGCTCTTGTCGATAAACCAGACGGGCAAGCCTTTGCCGCAGGGCCATACATGAACGTAAGATTGAACATGGATGGTATGGTCAGGGAACTGTATAAACAGATAGTCAAGCAGGCATCTGAGTTTGGGAAAACGGATATTCTTGAAGGCAAGAAAGTTATGATCGAGTTCAGTTGCCCCAATACCAATAAGCCGCTACACCTAGGGCATGTAAGAAATGACTGTATAGGGCAGAGCATGAGCCAGATACTGAAGGCATGCGGAGCTGAGGTAATGAAAGTTAATTTAATAAACAACCGCGGTGTTCATATCTGTAAATCAATGTTAGCCTACAAAAAATTCGGTAACGGCGAGACCCCAGAATCATCTGGCATTAAGGGCGACCATTTGGTCGGAAATTATTATGTAAAATTTGCCCAGTGGGAAAAAGAAGTCATGGACCAAGACATTGCTAGGCTCATGGCAAGCGGCATGAGCGAAGATGATGCCAAGGCAAAGGCCAAAGAAATCAACGAGCCAGATTTGGAAGCTCAGGCAATGCTTCGTGACTGGGAGAATGGCGATGCCGAAGTGCTAGACCTTTGGCAAACGATGAATCAGTGGACGTTGGACGGGGTGGCCCAGACGTACAAGACGACTGGAATTTCGTTTGACAAGTATTATTTTGAGAGTGACACGTACAAGTTGGGCAAGGACAAGGTCCTTGAAGGATTAAAAAACAATGTCTTCAAACGGGCAGATGATGGTGCAATTTACATAGACAATGCCGAAATAGGCCTTGATCGGAAGATTTTGCTTCGAAAAGATGGCACGTCAATCTACATCACTCAAGACATCGGTACGGCCATCAACCGCCACGAGGACTGGCCATTCGACAGCCTAATTTACGTCGTAGCCAGCGAGCAAAAATACCACTTCAAAGTCCTATTCCACGTTCTGGACAAACTCGGCTACCCCTGGGCTCGCAACCTGGTCCATCTCTCATACGGCATGGTCTTCCTCCCAGACGGCAAAATGAAAAGCCGCGAAGGCACCGTCGTTGACGCCGACGACCTAATTGCCAACCTAACCAGCATGGCCAAGGCCGAGATCATTGACAAGGGACGCCAAGAGTTCCTAGAAGATGTTGACAGCACTGCCCATGACGTAGCGCTTGGAGCCCTGAACTACTACATTCTCCAGTTCGATCCGAATAAAGACTTTGTTTTTAACCCAGAGGAGTCAATATCTTTTAACGGCAATACCGGCCCATACCTTCAGTATATGGGTGCACGAATCTGCTCTATGCTACGAAAATATGATGATATTCGCTCGGATTATGACGTTATTCCGTTCGACCCCTCAATCCTGACTTTGGAGGACGAGCGCGAGCTGATTAAGCAAATTGGCTCATTCCCTGAAACTGTAGCTAAGGCTTGCCGAGAGTATGACCCTAGCGCTATCTGCTCCTTCCTTTACGACATGTCCAAGCGTTTTTCTCACTGGTATCATGATAACCAGATTCTCAAAGCCGAAACAGAACCGCTTGTCAAGGCTCGCGTTTGTCTTTGCGAAATGGTCCTTCAGACCTTACGAAATGCCTTTGACCTTGTTGGTATCCCCTTCCTAGGGAAGATGTGATTCTCGCCTTACTACTTTAACTTTACGGGGCCAAGTTGGGCCCCATTTTGTTTTTCAATTATTAACCCTGATTCTGCATGCGGCACTCAAGCCAGCTTGCCTCAAAACAGTCCAAAACCAAGCCCTTGCTCACTACCTTGCTCAATAGTATTTCCACGTATTTCTTTCCAATTTTCATTTTGCGTGGAAATTTCCACGTATTTCGCTTCATTTTTGAAAATACGTGGAAATCCTCTGCTTCTGCATGCCTCTAATAGTTCAATAATGGATGTGTCAGCCATGAAAGACAGTTCAAAAAGCCTCCTTTCATGAAACTGAGCTAACATACTGGGCTAAAGACAAGCCAGATAGCCCCAAAATAGTTCAAAACCAAGCTAGGTAGCCTCAAAACAGTCCAAAACCAAGCCATTGCTCACTAGAATTTCCACGTATTTCTTCCGAATTTTCATTTTACGTGGAAATTTCCACGTATTTCGCTTCATTTTTGAAAATACGTGGAAATCTTCTTCAAAGGGTTATGGGGGCACCAGGCCGACTTATCTTAAGAGCGACCAACTTTGCAAAACCTAGGACAAAATAAAATTCTGGGAGTGATAGAGTCAAATAAGCACTCAAACCAATGGTAATATCTGGATTTGAATACACCTAGATTTTTGCGTTGTTCGCTTTTGGCTTGGCTACTGTTTGTTAAGACAAAACATAGGTCAGGCAATGAGGTGAGGTTGTCAATTCAAGGCTGGGGATAGAAGGTTATCTGGGGCTAAAGAGGGTTAAAAGGCCGTCGACAAGGCGGTCTAGTTCCCAGTCAATGTCCTGTCTGGTGTTTTGGCGGTAGGAGATGATGGTGCGGCAAAGGCAGTTGATGATGGCACAGGTGAAAAAGTCAGATGCTACATCGGTGTCGGGGATGTCAAGCCAGGAGCGCTGGACGCAGTATTCTAGGGCTACGCGGACGCGGGCGGTAATCATTAGATTTAGTTGCTCGTAGAGGTCTGCGAATTTGGCGCTAGTCATGCGCTGCTGCTGAAGGACGGAGAAGTAACTAGATAGAGGCTGATCTGTGAAAGTGAAGAGAAAACTGTTTACAAGGGAAACAAGGAGAGTTTGGGCGTTGGGTGCTTTGAAGTCGACGGTAAAGTTTTTTGCTTTGAGGGTATCCTGGCAGTACTGGATTAGGCAATCTTCAAGGTTCTGGCGGCTGGAAAAGTGGCTATAAAGGCTGGCTTTTTGAATGCCTACAGCTGAGGCAATGTCAGAAAGGCTGACATTGGAAAGGCCCTTTTGTTCGGCCAAAAGGAGGGCTGTGGTGATAATTGAGTTCTTTTTGCTAAGCATGAGTGTAGTTTTGCCTAACGAACGGTTGTTTGTCAATGAAGTTTTTTGGCCTTTTTTTAAAATGATGTATGGCATAAAAAAAGGTAATGGTGTATAAGGGTAAAGCAAATTTCATTTTAAGGATGTGTTTAATGTACGCACTCGTAGAAATTCTTGGAAAGCAGTACAAAGCAGAAGAGGGAAAGAGCGTTCAGGTTGACTTGGTTGACGCTGAAGTTGGAACCCAGCTTACATATGACTCTGTACTTGCAGTTGTTAATGAAGAAGACGTAAAGTTTGGCGCACCATACGTTGAAGGCGCCAGCGTTGTAGCTACACTTCAGTCCAATACAAAGGGTGAGAAGGTTCGTGTCTACAAGTATCACAAAAGAAAGGGATACCGCAGGACTCAGGGTCACAGACAGCAGTATTCGGTTCTTACAATCGACAAGGTTAACGCTTAAGGGAGGCAATCAATGGCTCATCATAAAGGTGGTGGTTCATCCAAGAACGGAAGAGATTCTAATGCGCAGCGCCTAGGTGTAAAGCGTTACGGCGGTCAGCTTGTAAAGGGTGGTGAGATTCTTGTTCGCCAGCATGGCACAAAGATTCACCCGGGTGAGAATGTTGGACTTGGTTCTGACTATACTCTTTTTGCTAAGGTAGGGGGACGCGTTCTTTATCACTCAAGGAACAACCGCAACTACGTTAGCATCGTGGCTGAAGAGTAAGTTCTTATAATACAACTCTATGTTTGGTTTTTCAGATGAAACCTATATTGACATTGCCTCCGGAAACGGGGGCAATGGTTGTGTCTCGTTCAGACGTGAAAAATTCGTCGAAAAAGGCGGTCCTGATGGTGGTGATGGCGGCAAGGGCGGAGATTTGGTCTTTGTTGTCAAAAACAATCTCAGGACGCTTGCTCATCTGAAAATAATTAGGACATTTAGAGCAGAAAATGGAAAAAATGGTAGTGGTGCGCGCTGCTATGGTCGAAACGGAAATGACATGGAAATACCTGTGCCGCCTGGGACTGTTATTAAAGATGCCAACACTGGAGAGGTAATTAAGGATTTGACCGGCCTTGACCGCTTTGTCTTTTTGAAAGGCGGCAGAGGGGGCCTTGGAAATTATCACTTTAGAACGTCAACACGACAGGCCCCGAAGTTCGCTCAACCTGGAGAACCTGGGATTGAAATGCGAGTTGGTCTGGAACTTTTGGTCATAGCGGATATAGGTTTTGTGGGATTTCCGAATGCGGGGAAAAGCTCTTTAATGAACATGCTAACAAATGCAAGGAGCAAGGTAGCATCATATCCATTTACCACGAAAATCCCACAACTTGGAATGATGCGTCTTGGAGATCAGGACGTTGTTCTGGCCGACATTCCAGGCATCATCGAGGGCGCAAGTCAGGGCGCTGGCATGGGCTTTAAGTTTCTAAAACACATCACTCGGACTGGGGGCCTTGCGTACCTAATAGACATGTCGGACCCACTATTTCTTACTCAGTACGAGATGCTTCGTAACGAGCTTGCCGCTTATTCACCTGAACTTTTAGAAAAGAAAGAAATTCTGATTGGGACAAAGTTGGATGAAGAAGGTGCCAAGGAAAACTTTGAAAGGTTTAGAAAAAAGTACAGCGATAAGCAGGTTTTTGGCATGTCGATTTTTGATGAAGATTCGGTAAAGCCAATTATGCAGGCCTTTGTAACGATGGCCGGAAAGTTGGTTAATGATAAAGATTTTACTACTAAAGTGGACAATCAGGCCTTCTATCCTGAATCTTTGGAGGATTATGAGGGATTGTAGGGTTGCAATTTTAGGCGGTAGTTTTGACCCCGTGCATCTTGGCCACCTCTTTCTTTTACACTGCGCTGCAACCATGACAGACTATAAGTCTTTTTTGGTAATTCCTGCAAAATTAAGTAATTTTAAGCAAAATAGTTTGCCTAAGGCATCGGATTACGATAGGGTGCAGATGCTTAAGTTGGCGCTATTAGACTACTATGATATTTACGGAGAAAGGTTGAACGCAGAGGTCTCGACCTTGGAGATTGATAGAGGTGGAATTTCGTATACGTCGGACACGGTTAAAGTGTTACGTAGTAAGGGTTTTTCGGATGTTGGGTTGATTATGGGGGATGACCATATTCGAGGTCTTGCGAATTGGCACGAGTTTGAGTATCTGGCGGCGAACGTGGAGTTTATTATTTGCCCACGTAGCCAAGATGAGTCTTGTTGGGAGTATCTTCCGGCGGGGATTAGATTTAGGCGCCTTGAACCAAGCGAAAGGTACCCGCAATCGTCCACGGCGATTCGAGCGAATGTGGGCGAAAATTTGGATTTTTTGTCGAGGAGGGTTTGCGAATATGTCAAGGCCAAGCATCTTTACGAATGAGTCTTTGGTTGGGCATCTGAAGAGTACGGTGTCCGAGCGGCGCTTTGTGCATAGTCTTGGCGTGGCGCAGACATGCTTGAAACTTCTTGAGCATTTTAAATGTGAGGATTTTGAGCGTTCGTGGAATGGTTTTGAGGCGGCGTCTTTTTGTGGGATTGCTCACGATTTAGCCAGAGAGATGGGCGATGTGGGAATACTTAATTTTTGCCAAGATAAGGGAATAATTTTGCCAAAAGAGGACATTGAAAGTCCGTTGCTAGCCCATGGGATGGTGTCGGCGGAGATTGCGATGGACCTAGTGGGGCAGTTTCCGGCATCTTGGTACAAGGCGCTTTGCGTGCATACAACGGGGAATGCGGGGATGGATGATTTGGCGCTTTCTTTGTTCGTGGCAGATTTTATTGAGCCTTCAAGGCGTTATATGACGGATGAAAAGCGTGCGTTTTATCTTGCCTCAAGGGATGTTTATCAGTGCGCATACAGGGTTTTGTGTGATATGATTAAGCACTGGGAAGAGTCGAATTTCCATAAGATTTCAGAAACTTCACTTGCTATGAAGAGTTATTTGGAGAGGAGTTTTAATAGCACTTATGAATAAGTGTTTGGGTTCAAAGTTTTTGCGGTTTCTTGCATCTACTCTGATTATAACTGTGTCCTTAGTGGTGCTTTTGGTCCTGACGGGGTGCTCTTCTAATCAGCTTACTTGCTACTATGCGTACTTTGAAGACAGTGCTTACTCCCTTATCTACTCTGAACGAACAAACACCTTCTACAGTATAAAACTGCCACTTGAGCAGATTTTGCTTTGGGGAAAGGCCTCTGGTTTGGACTCTATTCCTACTGCAATGCGTAACTATGTTGGTATGAAGGACAGCGGTTTTCTGCTTGGTTCTGCCAACTCTATTGCAACTGTCAGAGATGTGCTAGACGTGCTGGGGGCGGAGAATGGTGACTCTGGAACTGGTGCTGGAAACGGCTTAGCTTCCCCTAGTAGAAAACGAGTAGAAACTCTGGTCGCAAAGGCACATGTCCTGAGTGAAAAGCCACTACTGGATAAGATAACCAAACTTTGTGGACAGGATGCACAGAATCTTTTGAAACTTTTGGATGAGAAATCGCCTAAAATTCAGTATTACGAAACCCAAAGTTTTTTTGATACAGATGATTTGAACTTCTCACAGCGCTATTTTACTCAGTGGCTTGAGCAGGTTCTTGGAGGAGAATAATGAAAGAACAAACAAAATACCAAGCTGAACAACTTTGTGCCTTCTTAACAGAACATAGGGGTCAGGAGGTTACTATGATTGACCTTTCTGACCAGTGCTCTTGGACTGACTGTTTTATTATTTGTACTGTTACTAGTTTGGGTCACCTACGCGGACTTGTCCACGAAATCTGGTCCGAAATTGATAGTCTTGGCCTTCATGTTCATAATAGGCACAAGGCAGTTGGTGATGATGGCTGGGAACTTATTGATTGTGGTGACATTGTTATTCACTTGATGAGCCAAGAAATGCGCGACTTCTATTCTCTTGAAAAACTCTGGCAGAAGTTGGGAAAATAATTTTAAGCACTACTAAAAATGGCCAGCTTTGCCTGCCTGATTGGTAGTTTTTTCCAGGAATCGATAGTTTCTGAATTTGGGAAAGACGTGCATTCAAAGTAAGTGGAAAATTTGCTTTGGAGATTTAAATAGGCCTTGAGGGTGCATGCAGGTCTTGGATTAGTGTTAGTAAATTGGCCGTAATCATAGGAGAAGGCGGGTGCAAGAAATGGTTAGCAGACTACGACTGAGCCAGCCTGAGCTCCGGTTAGGTGGCCGCTATCTAGGGCGAAAACTCCGTTGACCATTACAAAATCTAGACCTGTGCACATTGCAAATGGGTTCTCTGTCGTTGAATTGTCGCGCAGTGTTGCCGCGTCGAAAACTACGATATTTGCCTTGTAGCCCTGCGCTATTTTGCCTTGGTCCTTAAGGCCTAGTCTATTGGCGACTTTTCCTGTCATTTTGTTTATTACAAGCTCAAAGGAGTAATGTTCATTTTTGCATCTAGTACAAAGTAGGTGAATTGCTGCATTGGCGCTACGAGGGTGAGCGGCAGTTCCCGTGTATAGGGCATCTGTTCCAAAGCACATCATCTCATCTTCAAAAACCATTCTTAGAGTCTGTGGAGACTGTGTAATGTCAGCCATAAGGGCATAGCCATTTTCCCTTGAAAGAATGTAAAAGAAGGCCTGATATGGGTCCATTTGCAATTTTTTTGCAACATCTGACAGTTTTAGGCCATTAAAATCAGGAGAACTTTCCATTGTTACAATGCTAATATCCTCCCATGGACATAACTCTGAAATGCTATCCCAACCGTGTGGACTCTCCATTTCATTGATGATGCTATCTTTAAGTTTTTTGTCGGTAAGCGCTTTTTTTAGAACTTGAGAAAGATCCTCAGGTGAAAGTTTAAGAAGTTTCGGTGGCAGCAGACTAAAAAGGCTGGTGCTACCATACTCGTACGGGTATTGGTCAAAAGCTACGTCAAAGCCGTCTGATTTTAGTTGATGTAATTTTTTAAGAACCTCTGGCATTTTGTCCTGGTTCTTTCGACCGATTGCTTTTAGATGGGAAACTTCCAAGCGAACATTTGTTTTACGGACAAGGTCAATTATTTCATCGATTGATTGAAGAATTTCATCGCCCTCGCATCGGTGGTGGACACAGAAAAAGGCATTTTTGTCATGAACGACTTTCAAAAGGGATATAAGCTCATCATGGTCGGCAAAGAGGCAGGGTGCATAGTACAGTCCAGTGGAGAATCCAAGGCAACCTTGGTCTAGGGATTTTTCTAGTAATGAGCACATTTTTGAAATTTCGTTTTTGTTTGCCTTTTTGTTTGGGTTGCCTTCTATTGCCATCATGCGCAAAAAACTATGAGGCTGAAGAAAACCCATATTAATCCCAGGCCTTATGCTATCCTTGTAGCTTTTAAAGTCAGTCCAAAACCAGTTTTCGTAGTGCCCAAGTATGTCTGCAAAGGCAGGTATGTCGTTTGGGTGCCTAGGATAAACACCGGCTCCGCAGTTTCCAGAAAGGTCAAAGGTTATTCCTTGCTGCACCTTGTGGCTCATTGAGGGGTTTCGAAGAACTTCCAAATCGCTGTGGGCATGGATGTCCATAAAGCCTGGGCAGAGTATCTTGCCGGTGCAGTCAATTACGCGGGTGCTACTGAAAGCGTCAAGGGGCAAGGCATTGTGTGCTGATACTGGAGTGATAGCGCTGATGGTGGAGTCCATGACAAGGACGTTAGCGTTGTAGCGTGGAGAAGCGGTTCCATCGATAACTGTTGCGTTTTTGAATAGAACAGGCATAGAATTGGCGATATTAGTTTTGTATGTTGCCGGTTATAGCGTCTAGCACTAGTGAGATTAGGCTTTGGCTGTTGCCTCTGATGGAGGTGGAGGCAAGGGAGGCCTTAAGTTGATGAATGTTGGACGCACCGAAGAGGGCTGGAGGGAGTTTTGCTTTATACATCTCATTAGCTAGTAGGATGAATGCAACTTCAGTTGTTCCCTTTTCAAAGGGCTGGATTCTCATAATCTCAGCAAATAGAAATGAGGCTCTTGCAACTGGGTGGAGCACAGACCAAGGGCCAAAGTACTGCTCTAGCATGGCTTCGGTCTCTTGTGCTTGGTCCCCGCCTAACTTGTAGGTGCCGCCAAAGCGCTCGTCGATAGACATGAGGAGGCGTTGGTGGAGGTCCAAAAGGGCCTTTTCGTTGAGGTCGAATGGGATGGAGCCTAGGGCGGAGCGCATGTTCAGGGCCATGACTTGGCGGTCTAAGGGGATGGTGGGCTGATTTTCGAGGTTGAAGATGCCCAGGACGTTTTGGAGGTTGATTTCTACGCCTTCGTAGCAGAGGGCTTCTAGGACGATTTCGACTTTTTTGTCGGTGGTGAGATTGTATAGGTTAGCGGAGGACCTGAGTCTGTCGGCTTCTTTGTAGTCCTGATTGCCTGTTCGGAGGGATCGATTTTTCATGTATCGAAGGGTGCGACCGTCGGCAGGTTTTTGAGTTCCTGAGGGTATGCTCCAAACCCAGCCACCGCAACGTGTTGCGCCTTCTATTTTGCCGTCTGTGCAGAGGGACCTGACTCTTCTTTCGCTGATTCCCCATTTTTGTGCGGCTTCTTTTGCGCTAATGTACTCCATTGGTGTACTCCATAGGGTCAATTATATTCCGAGTTCGGTATGAAATCAAGTTGATAAATATTTGGCATTTGTGTTGAAGGATTAATTAGTGTCTAATAAGAAGAATTGATTGGAGGGTTATTTGATAAATTTGTAGATGGCTTCGGCGACACCGCTATGGATGTTGTCAGATTTTGTGATGTATTTTGCTTCTTGTTGTACGTCTTTTGGTGCATTACACATGGCAACTGAGATGCCAGCAACATTGAACATATCAATGTCATTATAGTAGTCTCCAATGGCCATGATGTTGTTTTTTTCTAGACCATAGTGAGTTTTTAGGACATTGATTGCTGTTCCTTTGTTGATGCCTTTGGGGAGAATTTCAAGGAAGTTGGGTGATGACATAGAGCAGTCAACGTAGGGAGAAAACTGCCTTTGTATTTCTGACATAAGGTGTTGCAGTTTGGGTGTTTCTAAACTTACGCCTAACATTTTGTGGGTGGGAGCTGATTTGATTGCAATATCTGTGTTTAAAACGTGGCCCATTATGTTTGTGGCTTTAATTTCAGACTGAACCCAAAAGTCGTTGCCTGGGTCAATGTACCATGTGTTGTTTTGATAGACAAAGTTTGTGCAGCCAAGTGAACGGCTAAGGGCATTTATTGCAAGGGCGGCCTCTTCGTTGATAGTGTTTTCTGCCATTATTTGGCCGTCCCAAGAATGGACTAGAACTCCACCAAGGGATGGGTAGGGTTCATAGACCTTAAGCTGCTCCATGTAGTGGTGTACAGAGGGGGCGATTCGGCCCGAGTTGATGGTAAAGTGAACACCTTTTTGAGTGTGGGCCCAATTAATTGCCTTTAGGTTTTCTTCAGTTATGTTTTTGTTATCGTCCACCAAGGTGCCATCAACATCGATGGAGACTAATTTAATGCCTTCAATCATCAAGTGGAAATACATAATAGCTTTAAGTTATAATGTCAATGGTTAGGACAGGGCAGGGCAATAGCAGATAGGTTTATGTGTAATTTTGTGAAGTTAGGCCTGCTTTCCTTTATTGTCTTTATGTTTGGGAGTAAATAAATAGCTGTGAAACTCATTTATATTGTTGAAGACCATCAAGTTATTAGAGAAGGTGTTAGAAGATACCTTGAATTTGCGGGTTACAAGGCCCTTGGGTTTGGAAACTTAGCATCTGTTAAAGAGGCCTTTAAGATTACAAAGGCGGATTTGTTGATACAGGATGTTATGCTTCCAGACGGGGATGGCTTTGAGTTTGTCAAAGAGCTTAGAAAGACAATTGATGTTCCTGTGATTTTTATGACAGCAAGAATTGCAGAGGAGGATAGAATCCACGGATTTGAACTTGGTGCGGATGACTATATAACTAAGCCATTTTCAGCAAAGGAATTGGTGCTTAGAGTGCAGGCAATTTTTAGACGTATCGATGGAGGTCAAGAAATTGACAGGGCGCATAAGCATACATACAAGGCTGAGGGTGGAATCCTATGTTATGACGAGATAAAGCATCAAGTTACTGTGGATGGCAAGGCAGTAGCTCTAACTGCGGCAGAGTGGCGTATTTTGGGGCTACTAATAGAGAACTCGTCCAGAATATTACCCAGAGCGGAGATTTTGAAGAAGTGTTTTGATTACACGTCCGAGTCGTACGAACGAATTGCCGACACACATATTAAGAACCTGCGCGCGAAATTGGGCCCATACCCGTGGATTGAGACAGTGCGCGGTTACGGGTATAGGTTTATCGGGTACGCAATTGAGGAGAGCCAAGATGCGTAGGGTGTTTTTTAGATATTTTCTAAGCATCATGGCCATTTCGTGTGTTGTGCTATTTTTTATGTTTGGGATGCTACTTTTTCAATACGGAATTAGTCAGGAGCGATGGAAAAAGCGCGTTTATGATGATTTTGTCGTTTCTGTTGAGAATGCGATAAATAATGGTCACATGGCGGGGTACGGACTAAATTCTATCATGGCTGCGGTGTCGAACATTGACGATGACCGAATTAGCGGCTTTATTCTTCGCGATGTTGAGGGTTCTAGCGTTTTGATGTTTACGCGAAGTTCCGATGAGGGTGACATGACGTCTGTAATGCCTAGGTTTAATTCGGATAGTAGTGCATCGGAGGAGCCGTCTAGTGTTAAGAATGCTACACGAATTGATGTGGCTACATCCTACAATCGCGTGACTAATACATTGATGCTTTCATCTGTAAACGAGGTACAGAAGCGGGATGTCTCGATAGAGATGCCAGCAAACTTGGCAAAAGAGGGCATTATTGGGTCTGTTGTAATTTCGGTTGATGGCACTGATGCGTTCATTATTGACCTTTTGACGTTCACGCCTAGAACGTATAAATACTCAAAAGATATTATTAATTCATGCAATAAGGCGCTTATTATTTCGCTTCCCATTGGACTGATCTTTGCTGCTCTAGCCGCTTGGGTTATCAGCCTGCGAAACACGAGATATATCAACGAAATTCGTCGTGCCCTGAACGACTTGTCCCATGGTAAGTCAGATGTCTGTATTCCACACCAGCGCAATAGCGAGTTGAACGAGATTTCTGTTGCTATTGAAGATTTGGATAAAAACTTAAAGTCTAATGCGAAAAGTCGCCAGGCTTGGCTTCGTAGTATTTCACATGATCTAAATACCCCAACCACTGCCATGAAGATGATAATTGATGGTCTTAATGACGGGGTTTTCCCTGCAAGTTCTGAAACTTTTAAAGAGCTTCAAAAAGAAAACGACACTCTTTCTGAGCGTATTGGCAGAGTTATTGACTACTCGACTTTGCAGGCAGATACCACTGCCATAATTGCTGATGTTGATGCAGAGAATTTGGTAAATGATGCTGTTTCTTCTATGAAGGTGTCTGGGGATGTCAAGGTTGATATTCAGTGTAGCAATATTCGTTGTGACGAAAAATTAATGGGTCGTGCTATTTTAGAGCTTCTTAATAATGCAATGTATGCGAGCGAGGAAAGTCATAGTAAAGGCAATTTGGGCGATGGAAATCCTGTGAGATTGACATTAAAAGAGATTGTAAAAGATGGAAATGACTTTTTCGAAGTTCAAATTGTTAATGATGGAAAGTTGCCACAAGACATGGACATAGACTTCTTCGAGCCATGGGCAAGGGGAGACTGGGCTAGAACCTCAGGTGGGTCAGGCCTTGGACTTCCAATATCTGCAACTATTTTTTCTTTGCACAGAGGAACCTTGGCTATGAGTCAACTTGATCCAAATTCAGTTCAGGTTACAGGTCGTTGGCCAAGGACTTAGGTACTGTTTTAATCTCAAAAGTATTTCTGATTTATCGCACTAAAACTAGGCTACCATCAGTTCGATAATGGGAACTAGCTGTGAATTAGCGACTAAAATCCAAAAGTGCGCTAGTTGGGGGAGTTTGATATAAAGGTTTTTATTTCAGAAAGAAGTTCGGGGTACGTATTGCAAATTTTGGTGTTGGGATGCTCTGTAATAATTTGAGCTGGGGCGCGGAAGAGGCAGCCCCCGTCGGCGTGCTGAATCATTGAAATGTCATTGTAACTATCGCCAGAGGCGAAGGTGCGGAAGTTTAGGGCCTTAAAGCTATCGATAGCGGCTTTTTTGCCATCGTTTTTGCGAATAATGAAGTCAACAATCATGTTATTTTGATCAACTTTTAGACTATTGCAAAGGATGGTTGGCCAACCGAGCTGGCGCATTAGTGGCTGGGCGAATTCGGTGAAGGTGTCAGAAAGGATTACAACTTGGGTAAGGGAACGCAGCTGGTCCAAAAAGTCTTTGGCACCTGATAGAGGGGTGATGGTGGCTATGACATCTTGGATATCTGAGAGACTTAGGTGGTGTTGGTCTAGGATGGCCATGCGATAGCGCATTAGTTTGTTGTAGTCAGGTTCGTCTCGAGTGGTGAGTTTTAGTTGGGGAAGGCCAGTTTTTTCAGCAAAGGCAATCCAGATTTCTGGGACTAGGACTCCTTCTAGGTCAAGGCATACAATTTCCATGTTATTCTCCTGTGTTTAGTGAGGATAGGACGTAGTCGATTATTTGGTCTTTGTCGATTACATCAGTATGACGGATTATCTTGGTTTTTAGTGAACTAAGATTTGTTGGGATGGGGACCCCTGTTAGTGAATTGATGGCCTGAATCTGCGTAAAGTCATCATTTTTTAGGGGTAAACTCAAGGCCTGGGACACTGCTGCGGGGAATTTGTATGGAGAGGCGGTGGAGAGGACAACTACTGGGACGCTATCGGAAGTGGAGGAACGGGAGGCTATGTGTTCGTCTGCGACTTTTAGGGCGACAGCGGTGTGTGGGTCACAAAGGTAGGAGTACTTACTATATGTTTTTCTGATGGTCTGTATGGTCTCTTCTTCAGTACAACAGCCGCAGCGGAAGGTTTGACGGATGTTGGCCATGGTGGCTGGGTCAACTTGGCAGTAGCCATTTGATGTAAGTTCGTTCATCCAGCGGGAGATGGTGGAGCCAAGGAACTCGGGCTTGGAGGAGCAGGCGAGGTAGAGGAGGCGTTCGAGATTGGAGGAGACGAGGATGTCCATGGAGGGGGAACTGGTGTGGTAGAAGGGGCGGCGGCGGTCGTAGAGGCCAGTGGAGAGGAAGTCGGTTAGGACGCGGTTTTGGTTGGAGGCGCAGACTAGGTAGCGAACGGGGAGGCCGAGGAGTTTGGCGAAGTAGCCTGCGAGAATGTCTCCGAAGTTGCCTGAGGGGACGACGAAATCTATGGCCGAGCCGGTTTTGATGCGGCCGAGGGAGACGAGGTCGGCGTAGGCTTTGAAGTAGTAGACGACTTGAGGGGCGAGGCGGCCGATGTTGATGGAGTTTGCGGAGGTGAGTTCTTTGTGGGTGCGTTGGAGGATGTCTATGGTGTTGATGTAGGTAAAGGCTTGTTTGACGGCGCTTTGGCAGTCATCGAAGTTGCCTCGGACGGCGCAGACTTTGACGTTTGAGCCTTCTTGGGTGGTCATTTGGATTTTTTGGATGGGTGAGACGCCGCCGTCGGGGTAGAAGACGATGATGCGTGTCCCTGGGACGTCTTTAAAGCCTTCCATGGCGGCTTTGCCGGTGTCGCCGGATGTGGCTGTGAGGATGACGGTTTCGGTGTTGGTGCCAGTTTGCTCTTTTGCGGCGGTAATTAGTTGGGGGAGCATGGAGAGGGCGACGTCTTTGAAAGCGGAGGTGGGGCCGCGAAAGAGTTCGAGAACGTATTTGTCGCCGACCTGTTTGAGTGGTGTTAGGTCTTGGGTTTCAAATTTATCTTTGTAAGCCTTGCTTACTAATATGGGCATGTTGTTGAAGTCGGGCAGCAGGTGGGAGAGGATGGAGGTGGCAAGGAGGAGTGTGGGGGTGATGGCTTGAGTGGAGTTTGTTGTGGTGTCGGAAGTGGTTTTTAGTGTAGCAAGTTTTATTGCACCTTCCCAATCGAAGGGCCTGGAGAGTATTTCGGGAGAAATGAATAGTCCGCCATCTGGAGCAATGCCCTTGAGAACTGCCTCAAGAGAGTTGCACCTGTAGGTACTGCGGGTGCTGACGTAAAGTGGGTTGTCAGCGTGAGTTCGGTTTGAGTTGCAACCAAGGGGCGAGGTGTTTTGTGTCATGTTGTTTGTGAGGGCTATGGTGTTTTGTTCCATGTTATTCCTTGTTTGATTTTATTCGATAGCGATTAATTTTGCGTTGCCAACTCCTTGGCCGCAACTGATATTGTTTAGAAGGTCATCCATTGTTCCTGGCATTCCGCTGATGTCCAGTGTGATTGTTACGCTGGCACTTCCATTTACTGGGAGACTTTGAGTGATTGTTAAAATACTGGCTCCTGCTTCTGAGATTTTTGAGAGTACGTGGCTGAGAATTCCAGTTTCATGGGAAAGCAGCATTGTGATAACTGCCTTCTTTCCGTCGGAGAGTTGGACTGGTTCTATGATGCAATCCTTATACTTGTAATATGTGCTTCTGGATATACCAACTATGTTTGTGGCTTGTTGAACACTGGCAGCCTTGCCCTCTTCTAGGAGGTGCTTTGCTTTTAAAACTTTATCCACATAATCTGGCAAGATGCTTTTATGAACAATCAAAAAATCTTCAAGCATTTTTACTCCATTACTTGCTATTTGGTTTTTCATATGTTACATTGTCTTCGATTTAAAGACAAGTGTTTTTGGTACGCGGACACTTTATTTGTTTGAACCTGACAGGACGGCATTAAATGAGGCATTAAATGAGGCATTAAATGAGGCGTTATGAATACCGAAAACTGCCGGCGAAAGTGGCATTAAAGCGCTATTGATTAAAGTGCTATTTAAAGTGCCCAATAAATTGCTCAGAAAAGTGTTCAGAAAAGTTTTCAGAAAAGTGTTTCGTGTACCATTAGGAGATAAGATGAGAATTTCGATTCTAGGGCATGGTGTAGTTGGAAAAGGCGTCTGGGATATACTTCAGAGCAAAACACTGAAAAAAAAATATGAAGTGAGGAATGTCCTTGTTAAAAAAGGTGAAAAAACCGCCGATTTTATGACCGAGTCTTTCGATACTATTTTGAACGATGACTCTGAACTTGTAATCGAGTGCATGGGCGGGGTTGATCCCGCATATGAGTTTGCAACTAAGTGCATTCAGGCTGGAAAAAGTTTTATCACATCAAACAAGGCCCTAGTCGCTGCCCATGGAATTGACCTTCTTAATTTAGCCCAAAAGAACAATAAAGCCTTTTTGTTTAGCGCCGCCTGTGGAGGGTCTATCCCTATTTTACAGAATCTTTGCCTTGCTAGAAAGACCGATGAAATACTGTGGGCGGGCGGGATTTTGAATGGAACAACCAACTATATTTTGGATTCAATGGACAGAAAAGGCTTGACTTTTAACCAGGCCTTGGCTGAGGCTAAGGCACTTGGCTATGCCGAGTTTGACCCCACTGCAGACCTTTCTGGCATGGATACAATGAGAAAAATAATTCTTATTAGTATGGTTACCTTTGATATACTTCCGAACTCGGACTATAATGTAGAGGGAATTCAGAGTGTTTCCATCAACGACTTTAAGGTGGCCAAGGAACTTGGTTACACCATTAAACTTATTGGATGTTGTGGCCTTTCTAGTGGTCTTTCAAGTGGTAGGCTTTATGCCTATGTTCAGCCAGTGTTGTTTTCAAAATCGAATTTTCACTCCAGTGTTTACGACAATATAAATCTTGTTCAGTATCAGGGTAATAACTCAGGTATTATGTCCTTCATGGGTCAGGGTGCTGGCCGTTATCCAACGGCAAGTGCTATTTTAAGGGATGTAACAAGTTTTTCAGAGGGCCAAATGCAGATGCTTAATGAGAAATGCACAGTTGGCTTTGTCAACAATGATGCTCAAGAATGTGTCTTCTCATATTTTGTTAGGGTAGAGGAAGACTTTGTAAATGAAATTGAAAGTAAAGTTGGAGTAATGAATAGGTTTAAAACCTCTCATAACACGGAGTCCACCTTCACTTATCTGCAAACCGCTCCCGCCTCTGTCAAAACAATGCATGCCCTAGCCGCCAATTTAAGAAGTCGTGGCTCTAAGTTGTTCTTTGCACAGATGGAACCTACCCATCTACCGGTTTCGAATTCTAACCTTGCCAACTAAGGAGACACCATGCAAACTACACAAAACAGGTCAACCATACAAAAAATAAAAGTCGCAAAATTCGGAGGGTCCTCAGTTGCCGATGCCACTCAGTTTAAAAAAGTAAAAGACATAGTCCTCTCCGACCCCTCAAGAAAAATCATAATCATATCAGCCGCTGGAAAAAGGGACTTTAGGGACTACAAAATTACGGATTTATTATACCTATGTCACGCCCACATAACCTATGGCGTTCCTTGCGATGACATCTTCAAAAAAATCCGCGACCGCTTTATCGAAATTCGCGACAACTTAGGCCTTAACAACTTAGGCCTTAACAACTCAGACATCTCCAATCTAGACTGTTCTTTTGACATAGAATCAGAACTTGATGCCCTGCAAGACAAACTCAACAGTAAGCAAAATAAAGATATATCAGTTGATGAATTAGTCTCAAGGGGCGAGTACTTTACATCTCGCCTTATGGCCGAATATTTGGGATACCGATTCATTGATGCGTCGGATTGCATTTTTATGGATTACGACGGGTCCTTCATCCCTGGGAAGATTGCCCAAGCGGTGGAAGGTGCCTTGGCACAGGCTCTGTCGGACGGGGTTGGTCTAGTTATACCCGGCTTCTACGGGTCTCTTCCCTCTGGGAAAATCAAAGTAATGAGCCGTGGCGGAAGTGACATTACGGGTTCCTTGGTAGCAGCCGCCTGCAATGCTGACATCTACGAAAACTGGACAGATGTCTCTGGCATCTTGATGGCCGACCCTCGCATTGTCCAAAACCCCAGTCCCATCTCAGAAATCACCTTTGCTGAACTGCGCGAGCTAGCCTACATGGGCGCCTCCGTTCTGCACGAGGACTCCGTGGCCCCCGTCAAAGAAGTCGGCATCCCAATCAACATCCGCAACACCAACGACCCCTCCCACCCCGGTACCCTGATTGTTGACCGAGTCGACCCCGCCGATGTGGACAATGACCGCTTCATCACTGGCATCTCTGGCAAACTCTTCAATGCCCTAGGCCAGCAAGGCATCAACATTCGCACCATCGCTCAAGGTTCCGACGAACTTGCCATCATCGTCGGTGTCGACAACACCCAGTTCGAGGCCACTGTCCGCACCCTCTACAATAGTTTTGCCGTCTAACTTTCATCTAACCTCAGCTTATTACAGCTCACACCCGATATACTAATTATGTTAAGGACAATCGAAAAAGGATATTTGAAACAGGATGCTTTATACTCTTACAAGATGTACTGCACAAAGAGGTATATGAGATTTGTACCTAGAACATTTTTTGTATGCGAATAGAATAAAGCGCTAACAGAACAATTATATTTACTGGTCATCAGATGGGGTGTCGTTATCATAGTAGAAACCATTGCTTAGCAGGTCATTATCATCGTCACCCTCGTCCTCTTCCTCGTAGTCCTCATAGTCGCTCACGTCGGGAGCATCGTAGATGTCATCAATTTCTTCGTCATCATCGAAGTCATCATCGAAGTCGTCTTCGTCAAAATCATCATCTTCGTCAAGGTCATCGTCCTCGTCGAAGTCGTCAAAATCATCGTCATCTTCGTAGTAGTCGTATGGTCTTTTCTTTCTTGTCATATGGTACTCCTTTAAGATACTAAAAGGATAAATAGTCGAAATGCAGATGTCAATTGCGTTTTTTCAGTGAAGCAGTTAAAATTAAATCAAAACTAGGATAAAACTTGCCATATTGGCCACCAAACCGACTACTAAATATAACAGGGGACAGAAAATGCAAAAAAAACCACAAAAATTTGCCAACCTGCATTGCAACAAGCATAACACCCACCATTGCCGCCCACTTGACCACCTTGCTAGACTGGCCATAATCCTCATTCTGGCACTTCTTGCCCTGACAAGTTGCTCTACAACCATTACGCTACGCACCCTAGTCCCAGCTCAGGTCGACGTCAGCGGCTACAAAACCATCGCAATCATGTCCACGCAGAACAAAAGCCGCTGGTCCTACCCCCTCTTCTGGAACCTGAACGTCCCCATTGTCAACGTCGATGACAAATTCCTTCTCAACGTCAACCTTCGCACATATCTAGATTTCAATGTCCCATCTGCCGTCACAAATACTGCCACCGAAGTAATTTACAACGCACTAAACACCGGTCTGGCCTACAAAGTCATCCCACCCGACCAAACCGACGCCTACGTCCGTGAAGGCCAAGCACGTGGCAACCTACGTGGCACACTCATGAATCTCGGCATTGACGCCATCTTGAAAACCGAAATCTCCAACATCTATTATGAAGAGTTCATTAGCCAGGAAATTGAATATCAAACAAGAACAGATTCCGAAAATAAGGAATACCATAGAAAGAACTTTTATCTAAATCAAATTTATGCAATATCCATTTCTTATATTCTTACAGACGTTGAAAATAACAAAATCATAGCCGCTGGAACCTTCTCCTCCGACAAGCAGATAGAGCACACACTTATCGGCTACACCACAGACTCAAAAGACACCTTTCATCGTTGCACATACTCAGTATTCCCAGCATCTATGCTGCTACGTGGGCAAATCCGAAATTTCTCTGAAAACTTCCGAAATGCCCTTACACCTCACTACTTGTCCGAAAGCCTTAAGTTCTTACCAAACAAGCCAAAAGTAGAGTCTCTTGAACTTGCCTATGACCTAGTTGATGACGGCCAGTGGCGAGATGCACTTCCGCTCTTTGCCTCCGAATACGAAAATAGTGGCCATATAAATGCTGGAATTAACGCTGCCATACTCTACTTTTCCACTGGTAGCCCCGAAAAAGGCATTGCCCTAGCTCAAGAAATCTACAGTAAGTACGGCTCCAATGACGCTCGTAAAGTTTACAACCACCTTAAGTTAATCTATGACCGTAATAACGCTGCAATCCTACAGATTAACAGCACCGAAAAATCTGGCTCTTCCAGTTCCAACGGCAAAGACCTTGTAGGTTTCTAACCTACTACGTCAAAGGAATTTCCACCTTATGCTTTTTATAATAACTGGCAACGGCAAAGGCAAAACTACCAGTGCTCTTGGTATGATTGCACGCGCAAGCGGTCAAGGCCTTAAATGTGCTGTCCTACAATTTCTCAAGTCTAACCCCACATCTCTAGGTGAGTACAAAACCTTCACTCAACTAGGCATCCCTTGGCATACTTACGGCTGTGGCTTTCTTTGGAATCAAGACAGTCTTGCACCAACCCAAGAACTCTGCCAGCAAGGTTGGCAGTACTTCAAAGCAATAGCCCAAGATGGCTGTTACGACATGATTTTGCTTGATGAATTCACATATGTTCTATCGCAGCATATATTAGAGCCTGAGCCCATTCTCTCCTACCTCCGCTCCAATATTGCAAATACCAACCGCTCCGATAGTCCCTCCAGCACCAAGTTTCCCCACGTTATCATCACCGGTCGTGATGCCCCTCAAGATTTAATTAACCTAGCAGACACAGTAAGTGAAATAAAAGAAATAAAGCACCACTACTACACAAATGGTGGCAAAACCCTCCGCGGCATAGAATTCTAAACTTGCTTAGTCCCCATTTACTAGTTTTAATGTTGGTCATGTGGCGCTCAAGGCCTGGTTTAGCGTCCAAATCAAGTTTTTGTCTGACACTGAAAGCGCTTTATTCACAGAAAAATAGAAGGTCAGTTAAGCAGTCAAAATAGGGTTTTGCACTGACTTTGGGTACCGTGTCTTAAATTTATATTTTAAGTTTGTCCTATCAAGTTTGCCGATGAAGCTCCTATTTAAAACTAGGTTGCCTCTAGTTCAAAAGAATTTCGATAGCCTAAAACGCCAACAACCCAATAAAATTTGAGGGTCTTCCATCATTTTAGAATTTCATATACAATCAAAACAGTATGAGACTTTTGGATTTGCACTCACATCTATTATTTGGAGTCGACCATGGTGTCCAGACCAGAGAGCAGTACCTAGACATTCTTCCTGGGTACCAAAAAGCTGGAATTTCAACCATAGTGCTTACCCCACACCTCTTCCACCCGACCGTCAAAACCAACGTGTCGAACATACGCACCAACTTTCACATTGCCAAGGAAGATGCCGCAAAATATGGAATCCGTACTATCTTAGGTGCAGAGCTTTATCTTGGATCCCAGCTCGATGTAAAAACCATCCCAATAGCTGGGCGCTACGCCCTTGTCGAGTTCCCTGTAAGCGGCAAACCAATTGGGCTAGATAGAAAACTTCAGCAACTTTTGGACCAAAACCTTGAAATAATCATTGCCCATGTAGAGCGCTATCCTTGGTTAAAGCCAAATGACCAGACATTTAACATGTTCAAAGATATGGGTGCATGGATTCAGGTGAACGTGTCAGGAATAGAAAAAAAGGCAGCTCTCCCTTACATAAAGCTTGATCTTGTTGATATAATTGCAGATGACAACCACGGAGACAAAACGCTTCCGTCTAGGCTTCGAGCTTGTTTGGATGCCTACCCGCAAATCCGAAGTCGGATGGAGTCACTCGACATTTAAATTGGCAATTTCGTGGACCTACAAGCGTATGGTAGAGTATATTAGAATAAACATGCCGCAAATCGGCAAAGGAGGCCTAAGTGCTAATTGATATTACATTGGCTAATTTCAGGTCAATAAAGGACCCGCAGACAATCTCGTTTCAGGCCCTTAAAGGCTGGAAAAAGGACCAATCCACAGTTCAACAAGTATCTCCTAAATTAGGGATTCTTAGGGCCGTATCTGTAATTGGCCCCAATGGCGTTGGAAAAAGTACAGTAGTCAGAGCCCTTGAGGCCGTCAAAGGGCTGGTTATGGCGGATGCTAGTGAACAAAACCCACTAAAAAGAGTTCTTGCAAGTTCATTATTTGCATACAGCGATACAAAGAACAAGCCAGCGGAATTCACACTTCGCTTCCTTATTAAAGAGGCCGAATACCGCACCATCCCTGTACCCGAAGATGCAGATGCAAATCCCAATCCAGAGTACATTCCTGAAATAATAGCCACCTATACCATCAAGGCTGACTTGCACCACATCTGGGAAGAAAGCCTCTTTTATACATTTGGAAACTCCACCAAACTAATGTTCGACAGAGTTGCAGTTACCTCAAAACCAGATGACGTAGCCTACAATGTCCGTTGGGGTAAATACTACAGGGGCGACAAAAAACGAAACGAAAAAGCCGTTGACTGCAGACACACATTTATCCAAAACGCAGCCGAAAAGGGCGGCGAAACCTGCTCGGAAGTTTACAACTGGTTTACAAATGTACTAGACATCCTTCCTATGGGCGTTGCAACATCATCAGAGCACTATATTGCATCAGTTATTAGCGCCCACCCCACATGGAAAAATCAGTTAATTAACTTCCTCTGGAGTATGGACATAACTGACATTAGGGACATAAAAATTGCATCAGTAAAAGATGGCAAAATCGTCGAGGGCCCAGATGGAGACATGGTCTTATTCATCCATGGCACCGCCAAAGCTGCTATGCTTACACCATACGCCAAAGAAAGTCTTTCTTTGAAACGACTTTCACTACTTGCCTTGGCATTCTTCCAGTCCTTCGTCCAGCCCAAAGTCTTGGTCGTCGATGACTATGGAATGTTCCTCCACCCAGAGGTAATCATCTACCTAACAAACGTCTTCACCCAAGGATGCAAACGCGCCAGTCAACTTTTTGCTGTCGACTGCAATCCCACACTCCTTGAAGATGGCCTACTTAGACGGGACGGCATCTACTTTGCCGAAAAAGATAGTATTGGGGCCACAATTTATTACCCACTAAGCAATTTCCGCATCGGACCAAACGGGAAGGCCCGCGCCATGTACGAAAGCGGTGCCTTCGGATCACTCCCAATTACCAGCGAATTTCACTTCGTCAACGAGGAGGCCTAACATGACCAGAACACGAATTCCAGTACTTCCCAAAAAAACAATTCTCATCGCTACAGCCAACCCCGCCATCGCCGCCTACTTCTCACGCGTGCGCAAAGACTGCCGCTACACTAGCATGACAGTTCAGTGTCTCCCCGCCGACACCATCGACGCCCTGATTAAAGCCACTAGCCGCGCCCGCATTGCCGGCAAATTCGCCTCCGCCTGGGCTGTCTTTGGTCTAAACGACTTCGACCTCAAACCCGCCGACATTCCCGCCGCCCAAGATTTAGCCTCCACACGCAAAGTCCGACTCGCCTGGACATCACCCAATCTCAGCCTCTGGCTGTTCTTGCACCTGAAACCGCTTAACATCTACATCGACAAGGCCGAGCCCCTTGACCAGGCCCTAGCCAAGGTGTTTCCTAGCTACCAACCAACAGCTCAGTACATGTCCAATGAAGGTCAAGACATTCATCTCAAGCTCTTCTCCTCTTTTAGCAAAGCCATTGTCAACGCTGCCTCTTACAATAGAATTGCCGAGCGAACGACCGGCGTAGCCGCCACTACCTTCCCACTTCTTTATGAAGACATCAAAGATCTCTGTGGAGATGCTGACCTATCCCATAACCAGAAGATAATGACAAAAGTATGAACGGAGTCCTAATCTTTGTCTTCACCACCGCTATCGCCATGGCATGCATGGCCCTAGCGCTATCAATAGCATCCAACATCCTGCACAAAACCACCTGGGGGTGGCAGTATGTTGTCATACAAAGTTGCCTCGTTGGCTTAATGGTTGTTCACCTAGTTTCCAACCTATGCTCAGTCTTCATGCCAAGTGGAGTCTACAAGGTCTTTGGCTTTATCTTCGACGTTACCACCACTGCCAGCATGTCCTTCGTAATCGTTTTCCTCCCATACTTTCTCAGTTGGGTAATTGCCAGGCCTTGGCGCATACGCCAAACTTTAAAATTTTACCCCTTAGCCGTGGTTTATTTCGGCCTTGGCCTATCCTCTCGAATCGTAACCAACAGAACCTTTGACATTGTGGCCGAAGCGCTACAAACCATGGTCACTCTCGGTGTCTTTATCTACTGCATCGTCATCCTTTGGATGAACCTTAGGAACATCCAAGACCCTCCAACACGACACATAGCCCTAGCCATCAACATTGTAAGTGTCACCCTCATCCCACTTGCCATCGTCTCAATTTTCTTTGAATTTGTCCTTAACATCCAGTTTGTCAAAGACATCAGCTACCCCATCTATGTCTTCGCCATCTCCCTAATTATTGTCATCTACAACTATATTCGTTTTGAAGTCGACCAAAGCAAAGCCTCCAACAAGCCCAAACTCAGTTTCGAAAGTCTCTCTCACTACAAAATCTCCGAACGCGAATTCGAAGTCATTCAGCTTATCTGTAACGGCCTTACAAACAAAGAAATTGCCAACGAGCTTAACATCTCCGTCAACACCGTCAACAACCACGTCACCAACATCTTCAGCAAAATGGACGTCCGCTCGCGCATCGACCTTCTCTGCGTCCTCAAAGAAGGCCCCTGGTCCTAACGATCTCCTAAATCCAAGCCAGCTAGGCGCATCTCTCATAAGATTTTCACGTATTTTCAAAAATGAAACGAAATACGTGGAAATTTTCTGCAAAGGGAAGTAAAAATGTCCATTTTTATGGAAGCACTTGGTCGACTTATCTTAAGAGCGACCAGCTTTGCTAGACCTAGTAAATCAGCTGTGAACAGCAACAACAAAAGGTGATGCTACCTATCACTTTTCGTTAGTATTTATGCCGAAAAGTGACACCGCGTATCACTTTTTGTTAGAATTTAAGCCGAAAAGTGATACCGCGTATCACTTTTTGTTAGAATTTAAGCCGAAAAGTGACACCGCGTATCACTTTTTGTTAGAATTTAAGCCGAAAAGTGATACCACGTATCACTTTTTGTTAGAATTTAAGCCGAAAAGTGATACCGCGTATCACTTTTTGTTAGAATTTGAGCCGAAAAGTGATACCACGTATCACTTTTTGTTAGAATTTAAGCCGAAAAGTGATACCACGTATCACTTTTTGCTCGAATTTAAGCCGAAAAGTGATACCGCGTAGAACTTTTTTGGATGTGAACTTTCTCTGTAATGGACTTAGGAGTTAAAATATTATAATATTTTTCTTTGTTAAATCCATGTAATTTATTATATATCAAAAATTTTTCTCTTGATTAATTTTATTCTATATGCTAAACATATTTAGTCCTAAAGAACTAAAGCATGTAATGGAATTTATTATGAGAAACGGAACAGATTTTAACATCATTGTGAACATTCCACCAGAAGCCCATAGATGTTCCGATGGTAGGGTTTATGTTGTCCTTGAAAAACGATATTTCAAGGATTTAAGGTATAATAAAGATAGTAGAGCTTGGCTTG
>X301_European_Hare__coassemble_958_pt1 | contig 30420 bp, 26 predicted proteins | sample X301_European_Hare__metabat2_high_PE_015 | metagenome-assembled genome bin X301_European_Hare
AGTTAGGGATTCCGTCATTATGATGTTTTGAGTACATATTACACGACTTTTAGGAAAGTATGAGAGTATGAGTTATCTGCCAAACTATGAGCACTGATTAAGCAGATGATTTATATAATAAAATAAAGGTGTTTGGATTTTGTACTTCTAAGGAAATTATTTCTGTAGCAAGAATGAGAAATATTTGCTCAAAATAAAAAAGACGGAAATTTGGTGTGGGTTAATAAACTTGCTAGTGGCCATTTTCCTGAAGTCTGAAAGAGTTTAATCGTGTAGGGCTTTAACCAACCCTTTCACACCACGCATATGTGCCGCTCGGCATACGGCGGTTCAACGTAACATCACAAATATCGCCGACATTTTGTATGTCCTCTCCTCTCCATTGCCATGAATTCGCTTTAGGTAGTGCAGCAATAGTTCATTTACGTTTCAACCTTTTCTGCTGTCAGGCATTCCATGATGTGTTGTTCAGTCCTTCGGTATGTCTACCTACTATGACGTCTCTGATTTTTCACAGTTCGATGTTACTACGGCCGTGGACCGCCTGTGTGGCCTCACGGGATAGGTCCGTGCCCTTTCCTCGTCTACCCTCCTAATATACGAAGTATTGGTTACGACTACCTTTTGGGCTTCGTTGTCTTTGGCCAACTTACCCGCCATATCCGCCTTATATTAGGTTTCTGTTCGTAGGGCTACGCCTTTTGGGGCCTTTCACTACAGGACGCGTACATGTCCGTCATACAATAGAAATTCTAGGAAAACAAAGGCCAACTACGCAATCAAGGCCTACCATTTTTGCTACATTTTCACTTTGACATTTAAGTCATGTTCATAAAAGTATCTATTTCTGATTAATTGCACTCAAACTAGGTTGCCTTTAGTACAGAAGGAATAATTGGCTGTGAATAGTAACAAAAAATTGCTATCTGACTTTCAATTTGAAAAAATAAAGCTTGCGTTATCGAAAATTGAGGCTTATACTTCTTACATATGAAAGTTTTTGGGCGATTTAATATAGGCAAACACGTGGTGCATAAGAAGAGATTGTTTGATGATCGTAGTTATCTACGACTCAAAATAGATTAAGACGTTTCAAGGAGGATGTTATATGAAACGAATGAAAGTTTTGTTAATTACACTTGCTTTGATGTTTGCTGTATCAAGTGTTTTCGCAATGGCTGCTGAGGAAGCGGCTTACCCAGATCCAGAGAGGACAATTACAATTGTTTGTCCACAAGCCGCAGGTGGTGGCACTGATTCAATTTTCCGCACGTTGGCAGAAGAAATGAAGAAAGCGTCTGATGGACAGGATTTCATAGTAACAAATGTTACTGGAGCTGGCACTGCAACAGGTACCAATGAAGTACTCAATGCTGCTGCTGATGGATATACTCTACTTGCTGGTGGTACTCATACTATCGCAGCAACCATGCAGGGACTTACAGAAGGTTATAAGGAAATGGATTATGTTGTAGGTCTCAACATGGATCCGTTCATCATTGCAGTCAGAAACGATAAGCCTTGGTATACATTTGATGATCTTGTGAAAGCGGCTGCTGAAAATCCGGGAAAGATTTCATTCGGTAATGCAGGAATGGGAGGTGCAACTGGTGTTGCATGTGTAGGTATCAACCTTGCTTTGAATAAGACACTCAATGTAACTCCGTTCGATGGTGGGGCTGACCTGATAGCAAGCGTTCTTGGTGGACACTGCGATGTTGGCGTATTCAGCCAAAGTGAAGTAGTTGCCAATCTCAATAGTTTTAGACCTCTTGTGATTTTAAGTTCTTCCCATAGTGTCATTGACGAACTCAAAGACGTTCCTACCCTTGCAGAGGCTGGTTATCCTGATATCCATGTGCCTGCAGGTTCTTATCGTTCTATCATGGTAAAGGCTGGAACTCCTGCTGATGTTGAGCAGTGGATTGCCGATGTTGCTGAAAAAGCTTTCTATTCCGATGCTTACCAGTCATTCATGAAAGATAATGGAATCATTCCTCAGTTCTCTAAACTTGATGGAGCAAAGGCCGACCATGAGGAGTTCATCAAACAGTATGAACCGATTCTCAAGGAAGCGGGTCTTTATAATATGTAAAAATATTTGCCTGCCGGCCTCTACGGGCCGGCATATTTTAATTTTTTCAGAGGTAGAAAATGAAAAAAATCAAACCACTGCCTTTTATCATGACAATCATTTCTGGATTGTATTTCATTTATGTTGTATCAAATGGCAGTAGCAAGATGATAGGTGATGAAGTTGGAGGGGACCCAGGCGGAATGCTTCTTCCTCTTATCCTTTCAATCTTTATGTTTGTGGGATTTCTTTACATAACAATTAAAGAAAGACCTGATAAAGAGACTATTCCGGATTCTAAGACACGAAAACTTTTCATCATTACTCTAGTTACAGCCATACTTTATGTATTTTTGCAGAGCATTATTGGTTTTGTAATAACTTCACTGCTTTTGATTTACATCCTTACTTGTACATATCTAGCGGTGAATGGGGAAAAAACTGGTTGGAAAATATACTTTTGTGGAGGTCTGATAACTCTAATCGGTTCCATCCTCGTTTATTCTGTTTTCAGGTACGTGACAAGAATACTTTTGAGGCTTGGAAGGACTGGTTCTATTCCTTCTATCTTTGGAAATTCTAACATGACAGCATTTATTTCCTGTCTGATAGTCACGGCCTTCTTACTTTTGTTTGTTTTTGCCATCTATAAAAAGATAGCTAATCCAAAGATAAAACGGGTTGCAACTAGCGGAATATTATCCTATGCGGTTGTCATGTATCTATATATAGTTTTCAGACAGTTCTTTATGGTTACTCTGGCTCCAGGGTTGATTAATTGGTAGGAGGTTTCAGATGGATGCTTTTATGCAAGGTCTTTCAATGGTTCTAAATCTTCCAACTTTACTTTGGTGTTCCTTCGGATCCATTCTTGGAATTATCCTTGGAGCCCTTCCCGGCCTTACGGCAACAATGGGCATTGCACTTGTAATGCCGATTAGCTTCCAGCTTCCTGCAGCAACTGGAATAGGAATGCTTCTTGCAGTTTATTGCGGCGCAGTATGCGGTGCGAGTATTCCAGCGATTCTTTTAGGAATTCCTGGAAACCCTAATGCAATAGCAACTGTCGAAGATGGTCTTCTTATGACAAAGAAGGGGCTAGCGGGTCAGGCCCTTGGTGGAGCCGTTATTGCTTCTTTTATCGGAGGTATGGGCTCTCTGATATGTTTGATATTTTTCTCTCCACTGATTGCAAAGTTAACGCTTGCTTTTGGTCCTGCGGAAAAAACAACATTGGCTCTTGTCGGACTTGTCATTATAGCTTCCGTAAGTGGAAAAAATATCTTAAAAGGCCTTCTTATGGGTGCCTTCGGTATGGCTTTGGCATTTTTAGGTACCGACCCATTCAGTGGACAGCTTAGAATACCTTTCAGTAATGTTTTTGCCCATACTCCACTTTCTAAAGGCTTGGATTTGACAGCGACTTTGATTGGACTTTATGGTGTCAGTCAGGTCTTTGCCGAACTTGAGAATCTTTCGAAGCCGCAGGCTCAAGTAGTTTCCACCAAAATAGATAAAATCTTCCCACCATTTAAAAAAATAAGACAGATGTGGAAAATAATACTCTCTTCTCTTGGAATTGGAACGGTGGTAGGCGCTATTCCCGGAACAGGTGCTTCCATTGCGGTTTTCATGTCCCGTAATGCTGCCGAAGGCATATGTGCTACCAGTAATGGCAAACTTGAGCAACCAGGAACAGGATGCCTAGAAGGTGTATTTGCTCCAGAGGTCGCCAACAATGCAGTCACAGGTGGGTCCCTAATACCAGCTCTTGCTCTTGGAATTCCTGGTGATGCCGCAACTGCGGTTTTAATCGGCGCTTTGATGATAAAAGGGGTTACTCCTGGTTTTCAATTATTTCAGCAGAATATGCCACTAGTATATGGAATTTTCATTGCGATGTTTATTGCCAATATCTTTATGGTTGTTTATCAGTTGGCTGGAGTTAGGATTTATCCGAAAATTCTCAAAATTTCCCAAAAAATACTTCTGCCTATTGTTCTTATGCTTTCATATATAGGTTCCTACGCAGTAGCGGGACAGGCGATTACTTCTGGCATATATTATATGGGCATTTCCCTTGTCATGGGTATCATTGGATATTTTCTTAAAAAGGATGGATATCCGATTGCTCCGATTGTTCTTGGTCTTATCCTTGGTGGCATGTTTGAAGAGAATTTCAGAAGAGCTGTGAAGCTTGCTGGTGGAAATTATCTTACATTCTTCACAAAACCCATCTGCTGGATTTTCATTTTGATTGCTGTTGCAACCGTAGTTGTTCCTATCATTAGGAAAAGAAAAAAGGGGAACGTATGAGTGTGATGGATATCACCATTCTTGGAAGAAACGGAAGCATACAGGACGGATTATCAGGAAATTCGTCACTTCTCCTAAGTTGTGAGGATTCTTCGGTGCTTATCGACTGTTCCTCGAATCTTCAAGAGGCTGTTGCAAAAGATGATCTAAAGGCTGTGGTGCTTACCCACAGCCATGTAGATCACCTTTATGGTTTTCCTTCCTTAATACATCAGCTTTGGTTGAAAGGACGGAAAGAGGCTTTGGATGTATATGCAAAACCAGAGACACAAGAGGTGGCGTCTGCACTTCTTGAGGCTTTCCATCTTCGTGAAAAGAAGGGGATGTTTGATATCATCTTTAAGTTCTCCCCATCCTTTTCTATCTTCGATCTTGAGGTGGAATTTTTCGATATAGATCATGTTTCGGGAAGCATTGGCGTTGTGTTCACCAAGAATGGAAAGAAGGTTGTATACACTTCAGACACTCGGCCGATTGCAAATCCGAAGCAAAGCCTTATCGGAGCAGACCTTTTAATAACTGAAGCTTCTGGGCTCTTAAGCGATTTGGATGTATTGATAAAAAAGGGGCATCAAAGTGGTGTTGAGGCTGCAAATTTGGCTATTAAAATAAAGGCCAATCGGCTTCTCCTAGTTCATCTTCCATGTGAAGAAACCGTGAGAGATGCTATAGAAATGCAGACACGTAGAGTATTTTCGAATGCTTCAGTTGCCATGACTCTTGCTCATTATAAGGTATGATAATGTTGACGGGGATTAAATAAGAAGGCAGCACTAGAAAAGCAACAACCTAAAAGCTATGTGACAGACATTGCCCGTTTAATGCAGTACTTTTCTTACTCGACAACTAATTCGTAACAAAAACGGGTGTACTTACAATAGAGAATTATAAAAATAAGGAGATTTAGCATGGAGAGCTTGAATTTGAATAAAAATCTGAATTTGACGATGTTTAAGCCTTACGATATTAGGACAAGGCATAATGCGCTTACTGAGGAGTTTAAAGACAGGCTATATAATGCTATTGCTCTTTATTTTAGAGACTATGTTAAAGTAAAGACGGTTATAATTGGAAGGGATGCTAGACTTTTTGTTCCAGAATTGGCAGAGGGGTTGGCTATTTGCCTAAGAAGGGCGGGGCTTAAGGTTTTAATTAATCCGCTACCAATTTCGACTTGTCAATTTTATTTTAGTTGTATGAAAAATAGGGATGCTGGGGGAGTTATGGTTACGGCATCTCACAATCCGGCTGAGTATGTGGGGATGAAGTTGGTAATGCAGAATGTGGAGCCGATTGCTTATGGTTGTGGGCCAGCTGGTGGAATTGAGAAAGTAAAAGAACTTTATGAGAAAGGATCTAAGGTAGAGGGAGATGCTAAGGGAAAGCTGGTAGTTGTAGATTACATGAACGACTACATCAACTATTGCATGAAGCTTGCTGGAGTAAGTGAAGGCAGTTTGAGTGGAATAAAAATTATGCTCGAATTTTTAAATGGGTCTGCCGGAACTGAGGTTGCACTAGCATTTCAGAAAGCTGGAGCTGAGGTTGAAATAAGAAACTCAGTGACAGATGGATTCTTTAGAATGGGAGACCCGAACCCGATTATTGAAAGTTCTATTGCTCCGGCTAGGAAAGCTATGAGGGAAGGAAACTTTGATTTTGGCTTTTGCTTTGATGGAGATGGAGATAGGGTTGACTTGATGGATGATAACGGGGAACAAATTGTGCCGGGTTTGAATATGTCTATTATCATCAAAAAGATGATTGAGATATTTAAAGGTCAGAAGATGGATATGTATGCTGATGTAAAAGCAATTCCGATTTCTCTGTGCGAGATTGCAAAAAGTGGGGTTCGTGTACATATTATCAGAAACGGGCACTCTTTTATTAAAGAAAAGCTAAGAGAAAACTGCGAAAATGGGTATTTTACAGCAGAGGAGGAAAGCGCTCATTATTATATGAATTATCCCTATGACCCTGAGGATTTTACCAAGGGATTTGCGGCGATAGAGGCCTCGCTCTTTATTGCGTTGTTGAGTGCGAGGTGCTTTAAGGAGAATCCAGAGGCGTACGAGCGGGCGCGACGGTTGCAGAGAAGTGTGTTTAGGTATCGTGAGTGGCCTTTGCATTGCGAGAATGCGCCAGAGCGAATGCCAGAAATAATGGATCGAGTGGTGCGTCAGATGGAGGATTTGGGGGCACAGATTATCAAGACCATGGACGATGGGAGCGACTTGGATGCGTACCTTTGTAGGTTTAATTTGCCAGAGAGGTTTTCGCCGAATTTCAGCCTAGAGGGTCGGACATGGGCGCAGGTGGCGTTGCGAATTTCTAGAAGTGAAGAGGCGATGTGTCGGTTCGAGATTGTTGCAAGTGAGCGAGATTTGTGCGATAAATATAACTGTAAAATAAAATTAATCACGGATGAGTTCGTGGCAAATGGCTTTGCACATTACTGATATAGTTATGGCAAGGTACATTTTTAAAAGGGTGATTTTATGACTAATTCCATGTCAGAGAAAGAAATAGATTCTAGACGTAGGACCATAGTTGAAAAGTTGGATGAACTTGGTTATGTTTCTGTGCTTGAACTTTCAAATTCTCTTGGTGTTTCGGCGGTTACTATTCGTACGGACCTGACGCACCTTGAGAAGGAGGGTGTTCTGCTTCGTACACATGGCGGGGCCAAGCGTGTGGAAAAAAGTGGGGCAATTAGGCTTTTGTCGAACACCATGGTTGAATTCGAGGCAGAAAAGAAGGCTATTGCTAGAGCAGCTTCTCGCTTTATAACAGATGGAAGTACGATTATTGTGGATTCTGGATCCACAACGGTGCATCTTCTTAACTATGTCTCTGGTCGTGAAATCATGATTGTAACGAACTCAATTCCTGTAATCGAAGGTCTAAAAGATGACCAGAGTGTTGAAATTTTACTGATTGGCGGCAACTTAAGACGTTCTTACATGGGGACCATCGGCCCCCTTGCTAACGCTTTTATGCAGTCCGTCCACGTGAACACCTATTTCATGGGCTCTGCTAATTATGACATGGACGGGGTCACCTGCACTAATTTGCTTGAGGCCGAGCTTAAAAAGTCTATGCTTCACTCTTGTGACAGGGTCGTTTTTATGGCAGATAGTTCCAAGTTTGGCAAAAAAGCTTTTGCCTCTCTTTGCTCTTGGGACCAAATTGATGTCTTTGTGACTGATAAGATTGACCCCTCCTTCCAAGCCTTCCTTTCCGAAAAAGGTGTTGAAGTTATTACGGCAACTTTGCCTCAGTCCGGTTCTGGCTTGGACCGATTAGCTTAAGATATAAGTTAAATAGCACTCTAGGCAGCAATTGCTTTGTCATTAAAATGATGCCAAGACCATAATCTAGGAAATAGCAAACTTTCGCGCATTAACCAAACTACAAGAACTTGACCGCCTACGCATGAAAGATAGATTATTTAACCGCATCACTTTAGCCACAAACTTCTTCAAAGGGGGAACGTCATGAATGATTTAAAGCATCACATTGACAATTTTGTTACTCGACTACAGAGCCAAGATGTAAACATGCATGGCTTTATTCTCTCAGTTGCCGGCGAAGAAAAAGCAAAAGCCTACTATGCCCCATTCAAAGAAGGAAAGCCACACCGAATGTACTCAGTCAGCAAAACCTTGACAGGCATAGCCATAGGCATGCTGGCAGACGAAGGCAAACTGAAACTAACCGACCCAATCGTAAAGTACTTTCCCGACTATTTGCCACCCAGCCCCCACCCCTGGCTTTTAGAGCAAACAATCGTAGACATGCTACGCATGGCCACTTGCCACAGTCACACAACATACAAAGAAGGCATCGACCAAAACTGGGCTGCCACGTTCTTCACCACCCCACCAGACCACCCGAGCGGCACAATCTTCAATTACGACACATCCTGCTCTCAGGTCCTCGCCGCACTAGTATCTCGTCTCAGTGGCCAACAAGTCATCGACTTTTTACAAGACAAACTCTTTCGCCCCATCGGCGCCAATGACGAAAAATACTGGCTCAAAGACCCCTCTGGCATCTGTCAAGGTGGCACAGGCCTGTGCATGACACTAACAGACCTTCACAAAATCGCCCAATGCATACTCGATGGCGGCAATGGCCTAATCCCCGCTTGGTACGTTCAGCAAATGGGGACCAAACAAATCGACACAATCCTACGCCCCGCCCAAGAAGAACGCTACGGCTACGGCTGGCAATGTTGGCGCACCCGCGCAGGCTTCTCCCTGTACGGCATGGGCGGCCAACTCGCCATCATCTGCCCCGAAAACCGCGCCATCCTAACCACCATCGCAGACACTCGCCTAGACCCCTTCGGCGTCCAACGCATATACGACGCATTCTTCGACGAACTATACCCATATCTCGGCCACTGTGACATGTCCCCCATCACTCTCACTCTAGCCACGCCCAGCGTGGCGAGTTCTTTCGCACCTCCCTTCTCTCAGTCTCCAAGCTACTACTTCCCTACTAACCCACTCTCTCTTAAATCACTCCAACTTATCAACAACAAACTCCACTACGAAAATAACCTTGGCCACATAGAACTTCCCTATACACTCGGACAAAACATAGAAACTGCCTATCCTGGCTACAGTGAAGTTCCTGCTCTTACCTCAGCTGGCTGGGTTTCCTCAGATACACTGCATATTCGCTGCTATGCTATCGGTGACTCCCCTTGCGGCTTCGAAATGATTTTGCATTTTACCTCTCACTCTGTTACCATCCAATCTCGTTGCTCCGCAGACCCCCTTACCAGCACATACAATGGCCTAGCCACTGGTATAGCAAATTAATCAAGTCTGAATTATGCAAACTTGTGTAGCCATTTTCCCATTCGACAGGTATAGGATCTCATTTGCTAGTAGATATTTATTTAAAACTTCTTTATTGGTCTTTTGATGCGCTGTTGCCAAGCATCAGATGATATAAAAAACAAATGGAGGAAATTGAATGAAAAAACTTTTAGCAGTTTTGTTGATTGCTCTTGTAGCTGGTTCAATGATTTTTGCTCAGGGTGGAGAAGAAGCTAGCACAACTTCATCAGGGCTTATGACCATTGACATGCTCTTTCCTGGAACTTTTACGGAGGCTGGAAAACTTCCAGATGACTGGGCAGGTTATCAGATTATCAAGGACGAACTAGGCATTGATCTTCAGCTTGATATGCTACCATCCAGTTCTCAAGACCAAGACATGTTAGTCAGAAGCATGGCTGCGGCAGACCAGCTTCCTGATTTCTTTGTATGCTCAAGAGAAGTTTGGACTGACCTTGTAAAGAATCAGCAGGTTCTTGATGTTACAGACTACTATGATGACATGCCACACCGCTCAGCAGTCATGTTTGATGACGCAGCTAAAAAATATGTAACAGCATCTGATGGAAGAATCTATGGTTTTGCAACTCCTGCCGGTGTTAGCGGAAACGAGGGCCTTTTGGTTAGAAAAGACTGGCTAGACAATCTTGGCCTTGATATTCCTACAACCCTTGATGAGCTTTATGATGTTCTTTATGCGTTTACATACAATGACCCAGATGGAAACGGCAAGGACGATACTTTCGGCTATGGTGCATTTGTAGAAGAAAATGTCACATATGAAATCTATCCTGGTCGCAGATTTGAACCTTTGATGGGTGCCTTTGGTGTAGAGGGAACTTGGGACATGCACGCTGATAGCTTCGGCCTTATGGTTCACAAGCCCGAGTACTATGACTGGATGGTCTTCTTCAAGAAGTGCATCGATACAGGCGTTATTGATCCAAACTGGCAGTCTTATAAGAAAGATGACTTCCGTGCCGCTTGGAAGCAAGGAAAGTTTGGAGTTTTCAGAGAGCAGAATGCTGCATATGCTATGGAGAGTAACTATGCTCCATTTGATTCCAACTTCCCAGATGGTGGATTTGTAATTATTGATGCTCCAATTGGACCAAATGGAAAACAGTCAGTTGGACCGCTGGTTAAGAATATGAGAATTTTCGTAATCAATGCTGATGTCTCTCCAGAGAAGGCAGCAAAGATTGTAGAACTCTTTGACTGGATGAGCTATGGTGAAGGCTACATGCTCTGCGGCTATGGTGAGGAAGGCAAGAACTACGTACTTGACGAGAATGGACTTCCAATCGATACTGACCCAGTGACTGGTGAGGACCTTGTAGAGTACGGCTACAACAAGACAGAAGGCAAGCCCTACATCCAGCTCCTAAACTGCGCATTTAACTACAGTGACCCAACCGAGCTTGCCCTAACATTCCCAGCATACATCACAAAGGTTTCTCATAAATACATGAGCTCTGGTGACGCTGCCATTGAGATGCAGGCTAAGACTTGGACAGTGACAAATGGGCAGAACAGCATGCCTATTCCAAAAAGCATTGATGTTACAACCTATTACCAGCAGGGAATCGCAGAATTCTTAAACGGTAATAGGGCTCTAACTCCAGAAAACTGGAAGGCCTTTATTGACCAGTTTGACAAAATTGGCGGACTTGAGTGGGAGCAAGAAGGCAAGGCTTTTGCAGAAGCCAACGGATATCTTCTGTAATCCTATTGTAATCCTATGAAACAAAAGAGGTTGTGGTTGTGTACCATAGCCTCTTTTTTTAAGTATGTTGGGCATGTACGCCATTCAAAGAAGTCAAGTGGGGCAGTTTTACCTACCCTACTCTATTTAGCTATAGTTTTTGCAATCAATTACAATATACATGGGCGATATCTTTCGCATGAACTGCTAGTAAGCAGAAGATAAAACCAAAAACAGCACTTATAAGAAGACCCAAAACATACAAACCCATGGAAGTCAGAACAGACATGTTTCCTGCTGCCATCATTGGAATTGCCAAGAGGCCGGATGGGCCCCATCCAGTAGAGAAAACACCAGTGCACATCATAAAAGCACCACCTACACCAGCACCAATACAAGATGCAACAAAAGATTTAGGAATTTGAAGAGTGACCCCGTAAATCAAAGGTGTAGCAACACCCAAAGCACCAGGAATAGATGCCGACATAGCAACCTGGGCTAAGCGATTATTTTTATTACGCTTAGCAATTAACCAAACAGCAAGCCCTGCGCCGACTTGACCAGCACCAGCCATAGCCAAAACTGGATATAAGGTAATATAACCATACTTTTCTAGTTGAATCGGGTACAGAGCGATAATGCCATGCTGAAGACCAGCTACATTCATAGGAAGGAAAATTGCTGCGGCAAAGAAACCAGATAACATACGAATCGGCAAAGAATTATTAGAACTCAAGAGTTCAATTAAAGCACAAAGATATTGTGAAATTTTCCCAGCAATTGGCATTATTACAAGGACATAAAGTGCACAAACTGGAATCATCGCAATAAGTGGCGTCAGTACCATGTCCAGACTTTTTGGCATCACTCGACGCAGCATAATCTCTATCTTTGCAATAATCACTGCCCCACAAAAAGACGCAATCACTCCTCCAGACCCACTTTGTAGTACTGCCTCCATTCCAAGAATTTCAGAAATACCGCTAATGCCTGGTAACACTGTAATCATCCCAAGCATTCCACCCAAAATAGCGGTTCCTCCGCATCGCCCGCACGTTAGATACCCAATCCACGCAGTCATCACTGGCGTAAAAGCCGAATTCACTAACCCCAACAACCTGTATATAAATAGCAAAACAGAATTATCAACATAAGCCGGAACAAGTTGCCCAATAAGAGTAGCAATTCCTTGAGCAATACCTGCTACAATAAAAGCAGGCATAATAGGGTTAAAAACATCGGCTAAAAGATTAAGAAGTCGTTTCCCTACAGAGTTAGGAAGCATAGTATCCTCAAACTACCCCACTGTTCTAATTCAAGCAATTATCCCACACAATCATTCAACGCAAGATGTACATGACCCTTTGCCTTGTCCAAAAGTTCTGTGGCTCGCTCTTTTGTAGAGCTCGTCAAAGCCATAACAATAGCAGTTTTTACATGGCCATCGGATTTTTCAAGAAGTTCTTTGGCCTGATTTCGGGAAAGACCCGTGACCATCATAATAATGTTCTGAGCTCTAGTGCATAACTTTTGATTTGTTTGAACAACATCAACCATAAGATTCTTATAGCACTTTCCAATACCAACCATTGAGGCAGTCGAAATCATATTTAGAACTAGCTTCTGTGCTGTGCCAGACTTTAGCCTAGTTGAACCAGTTAAAACCTCGGGACCTACTATAATTTCAATCTTTGTTTTGGCTATTTTTCCGATTTCGGAATCATTATTGCAAGAAATAGAGGCCGTGTTACAACCAATGCTATTAGCATACTGAAGACCTCCAATAACATAAGGCGTTCGCCCACTTGCAGCAATACCAATTACTATATCGCTTTTGTTAAGACCAATTTCCTTCAAATCAGACTCACCAAGTTCATAACTATCCTCAGCGCCTTCAATTGCCTTTATAAAAGCTTTTTCTCCACCAGCGATAAGTCCTACAACCATGGAAGCTGGTACACCGAAAGTTGGTGGACACTCAGCAGCATCCAAAACCCCTAAGCGACCGCTAGTTCCAGCACCCATATAAATGATTCTACCTCCAGTATTTAAAGACTGCACACACTGGTCAACAACACTCGCAATTGTAGGAAGTAGTGGCTCTATAGCAATTGGAACATTTCTATCTTCAATATTCATTGCAGTCACAATTTCAAGGGAAGACATAGTATCCAAATTTGCTGTATTTACATTTATTGTCTCGGTTGTCATCGAGCTCAAATCTATTTCCATCATTAACTCCTAATTTCTTACCATCTGTATTAATATTCGTCTTAAGTACTCAAACCACAACACCTAAGCTTTTTTTAAATCCTTTCTCTGCAAGCATTACAGCCCCCTCTAATGCGGACAATTCTGGGGCAATACACTTTAAATTACCATTAAGTCTTCCAAGAGCAGCAATAAACTCATCTCTAAATGGAGTGTCCTTATCAATTAGGCCACCAAGCAAAGCAACATTAGCACACTCAAGATTAAGTTTTTTGGAAACTCCAAGTGCAGTTTCGGCCAAAGCAACAGCATTTTTTCGCACAATACTCTGAGCAACAGCATCGTCAAATATATAAGCCTCACCCACAATTTTGGATACCTCTGCCACTCTTGTTTTATCTCCAGAGTATACATACTCAATAATATCACCTCTAGATGAAAGGCCAAATTTATCACGAAGAAGATTCACAAGTACAGTAGTAGGACCATAGCCATCAATGGACTTTGCACATGCTGAAAAAGCGTCACGACCCAAGGCATATGCTGAACCATCATCGCCTATAAGATGTCCCCAACCACCAGAACGCTCAATCCTTCCATATTGGTCCTTCCCGAAGCAAATTGATCCAGTACCAGAAATTACCGCTAGGCCAGGACCTCCTTTGTGAGCACCTTCAAGAGCAATTTCATGGTCACCGACCAACGAGAAGTTTAAAATTCCGCGTCTGACAAGAACTTGGTTTACGGCAAGGTGCATTTGCTCGTTGCTCACACCTGCGGCCCCAATGCATAAAAAGCGACAATTGCCAAGGTCATTTAGCGTATCAGCAATTTCATCAAGCATGGATAAAAATGCATCCAAGCAAATACTGTTAATGTTAAATGCGCCAAATTTTGTCGAAAGTAAAACTTTACCATTCAAGTCTTTACATAAAAGCAACGTCTTGGTTCCGCCACCATCAATGCCTGCAACAAAATCCATAATTATCCCTTCTCACCGAAAAAATAATCAAAAGCCCTACAAACTGCTTTGTCCCAAAAATCCCAATCGTGAGCCCCCGACCAATGCTCGAAAGCCACATCTGCACCTTTAGAAGCTAAGGTCTGATACAAATCCCGTGACTGTTCAAACAACGAGTCGTTCTCCCCACACGCCAAAAATAACGCTGGCAAATCCTGAGCATCAGAACGTGCAACTAACTTAAACAAATCATCCGCGTCATTAAGTGAGCAATCTGGCCCAAAAATTGCCCGAAACTCTCGCCTATTACAATCCTTTGTTCTCAATCCATCAGTTCCAATCTCTTTGACCCCATCTACCATTGCTGATATATCCGTTACAGCAGAGAAAGCCGCAACCCCAGCATAGTGCAAAGGAGTAGTAAATGCACACTTCAAACTTCCATAGCCACCCATGGAAAGACCCATAATGTAATTGTGATTCCTTTCATCTGAAAAACCAAAGAACCCTTCACAGATATTCCTTAGTTCATCATGGACGAAGGTAAAATACTTAAGTCCATATACCATGTCAAAATAAAAGCTTCTTTGAACTTCTGGAATAACAAGGGCCAAATTATACTTGCGTGCATAGCGTTCAACCGAAGTATACCTAGACCAACCTGAACAGTTGTCAGCAAGCCCATGTAACAGATAGACTACACGAACATCTCCCATCTTGCCAAGCGTAGGTGCCTCGGGCAGAATTACTGTCATGGATGTATTCATATCAAGAACTTCGGATCTAAAATCACACCTTAGATGAGCCATAATTACCCCTAGTCCATCCCTTTGGTACAGGTTGCAAAGTGTCCAGACTCATACTCAACAAGAGTCGGCTCAGTTAAACACTTTTCGCTTGCGTACGGACATCGCTTTGCAAAACGGCAACCAGGAGCTGGATTAATTGGGGATGTTACTTCACCCTTTAATGTGACTTTTTCTCTATTTCTTCTAGATAAATCTATAGTCGGAATAGCATTAAGCAACGCTCGGGTATAAGGGTGTAAAGGATTTTTGAAAAGATCATCAGTCTTTGCATATTCAATTACCTGTCCCATGTACATGACCATAATCTCGTCTGAAATATGCTTAACAACTGCCAAATCATGTGTAATGAACATGTAGCTCAGACGTTTCTCGTCTTGAAGGTCCATCAAGAGATTGAGGATTTGTGCCTGAATAGAAACGTCAAGAGCGGAAACCGGTTCGTCACATACAATAAATTTGGGTTCCAAAATCATGGCACGTGCAAGTCCTACACGTTGACGAAGACCTCCATCCAACTCATGTGGGTACAGATTCGCATGGTCCTTGGGTAAGCCACACATTTCCATCATGGCATCAACTTTCTCATGCATTTCGTGCCTTGATAGTTTGGTACCATTCCCAACAACTTCTAATGGTTCGGAAATCAAAGCGCGAACAGACATTCGCGGATCCAGAGACGAATATGGGTCTTGAAAAATCATCTGCATATTGCGTTGAACCTTGTGCATCTCGCGGCGTTTATACTTCAAAATATCCTCGCCGTTGAACAAGACCTGTCCATCTGTAGCCGGTTGAAGCCTAAGAATCGTGCGGCCGAGTGTAGACTTACCACAACCAGACTCGCCGACAACCCCTAATGTGCATCCCTCCTCTAATCTAAAATTCACCGACTCTACAGCATGGAGCATTCCATTGGGGGTCTTAAAATATTTTTTCAGATTTATAGCTTCCAATAGTGGTGTGCTCATCTGTTTTCCTCCTTTGCATAAAGATGGCACAGAATCCCATGCTGGTCAGTTGAAATCGATTCTCTCGCAGAAACGTCATTGTCACTATCTACAAAGTGCATAGTTGGTGCCTGAGTTCGGCACTTTTCAGTACAATACTCACACCTATTAGCAAAACAACAGCCTAGAGATTTAATACGTGGGTCAGCCATATGTCCAGGAATTGGATTAAGCCTTGCCGCAGTAGAACTCAAATCTGGGATGCATTTTATAAGACCCTTAGTATAAGGATGGTTGTGATGACTATCAAAAATATCCTCAACACTACCAATCTCAACAACACGACCTGCGTAAACAACAGCAACAGAATCACAAAATTCTGCAACAACACCCAAATCATGAGTAATAAGAATAACAGCTGAGTTAAACTTTTTCTTAAGATCCTTCATCAATTCTAGAATCTGAGCTTGAATCGTAACATCCAAAGCAGTAGTAGGCTCATCCGCAAGAAGAAGCTCCGGTTCTGCAATTAAAGCCATGGCAATAACAATACGCTGCTTCATTCCGCCAGAAAATTGATGAGGAAATTCGCCCTTTCTAGAAGCGGGAATGCCGACTAGGCTGAACATCTCATCAACCTTTTGGTTTTTTTCCGCCTTTGAAAGATTCGGAAAATGCAGATTAAGCACCTCCAAAACTTGATCGCCAACAGACTTAACAGGATTTAGACTGGTCATTGGATCTTGGAAAATCATCGAAATTCGCCTACCACGCAAACCTAGCATATAACTTTCTGGCTTATCCAATAGATTCTCGCCCTCATAACGAATCGCACCCGATGTAATTCGTCCGACCTTCTGTGGTAGTAGCCGCAAAATTGACAACGCCAACGTCGTCTTTCCTGCGCCAGTTTCCCCAACCAGACCAATCTTCTGCCCAGGGCTGACCGAAAGCGTAAAATCGTTCAATGCATAAACAATCGCATCGTCCGTGTCATATTCAACATTCAATTTCTCTATTTCAAGTAAACTCTTTTCCATACAAAACCATCAATTCTTCGTCTTCGGATCAAACGCGTCACGCAACCCGTCTCCAATGAAATTCACCGCCATGACCGACAACATGATGCACAGGCCTGGAATAAGTCCCAAATACGGATAATACCTAATATTCACCTTATTCTCCGAAATGATTGTCCCCCATTCTGGAGTCGGCGATGCAACACCCAATCCCAGATATCCCATAGACGAGATACTTAGTATCACCGCACCTAATGTTAAGGTCGCTGCAACTACAATTGGACCAATTCCATTTGGTAAAATGTGCTTTAGAATAATCCTAAAAGATGATGATCCATAGCACTTTGCAGCTTCAACATACTCCATGTTTCTAAGTGTCAAAACAGAGGATCTAACAGTTCTAGCAAATCTAGAAATTTGCGCAATAGAAAGTGCAATAACTAGATTAAAAACTCCATTGCCCAAAGCTGTAATTATAGCCATTGCCAAAAGTGCAGGCGGAACTGCCATCAAAGCATCAACTATTCTCATCAAAATAGTATCAACCTTTCCACCAATAAAGCCCGCAATACCACCAATAATGGCACCAGCAACTAACGAAATACCAATAATTGCAAGACCACACAAAAGTGAAACGCGTCCACCATAAAGAACCCTAGCAAATAAGTCTCTACCTAACTCATCAGTTCCAAAAATGTATTTTCCATTAGGAGCTTGAAGCTTTTCTCTTACATTCTGATTAATGACCTTCTCATAAGGGACAACCAAAGGGGCAAACAAAGTAACAAGCATAATTGCTAGGAACATAAAAACCCCTAACATAGCAAGTTTGTTCTTTCTAAAACGGTATCCGATTAGTTCCCATGAGCTGTATTCAGACAATGACTTTTTCTTCTTTTTAAACTTTTCCTTCGCCATCGTTTCCGTCCTCACGAAGCAAAATCAATACGCGGGTCAACCACAGCACAGATCAAATCGACAATCAAGTTTATTATTCCAACAATGATGGTGACAAAAATAATAGTTCCCATTACAACAGGGACATCTCGGCCCTTAACAGCATTTATGAGCATTGCCCCAATTCCGGGTATCGCAAAAATATTTTCTGTTACAACAGCTCCGCCAATTCCGCCGGCAAAACTAATTCCTATCTGAGTAACAACGGGAATAATGCTATTTCTAATTGCATGCCTGTAAAGCACATGCTTCTCAGAAGCACCTTTAGCTCTAGCAGTTCTGATATAGTCCATCTTGATAACATCCAGCATACTGGTTCTGCTCATTCTTATCATGGTAGCTAGCGTAGAGGCCCCAAGAATAACAGACGGCAGTATGTAATGCTTCCAAGACCCTACCCCAGATACAGGAAGCCACCGCAATATTAGACAGAAAAATATTTGACAAAGCGTCCCAAGCCAAAATGCAGGCATTGACGCCAAAAGCATTACCAAAAACGTACTTCCATAATCTAGCAAACTGTGCTGCTTAATTGCAGAGGCTATTCCAAGTGGAATACCTAAGCCTACCGCAAAAAGTACAGAAAGTGTTGACACAAGCAATGTATACGGAAGGCGCCTAGCAAATTCTGGTAGTATTTCATACCCACTAATCCAGCTTTTTCCAAAATCCATCCTACATGCATCACCCATGTACTTGAAATACCGAACCAATAGTGGACGGTCCAGATACATCTCATGTCTCAAAGCTTCAACCTGTTCCACCGTAGCATCGTCACCAAGAATTATCCGAGCAATGTCTCCAGGAGCAAAGGATAGAATCACAAACAAAGTGAAAGTAACGGCAATGATGACAGGAATCAACATTAGGATTCTTTTTAAAGCATACTTCACCCAATCCATCTCGACCTCGCAATAGCACTCGACCTAATGCCTTGTTCTGATTTTGTATCCACGCTGTGTGTCCTCACTGGCAAGGCACTTCAAGTGCATTTCAAAAAAGTGGGTGGCGGTTTCCCACCACCCAATTGCTATCTTTGTCTAACTACTTCCAATTCCAGTAGCGGAACAGGTAGTAATTAAGGCAGTGTGCACCGACTCCTTCTAGGTTGGCATTGTAGGCAATGGTTGTGATGCCATTGTACAGAGGAACCATGTAAGCCTCGTCAGTTGTGATATTGCAGATTTCTGTGTAGTACTGTTCTCTTTCACCAGCAGGGAGTGAGCATCCTTTGAGAGAAAGTTCATAAATCTCAGCCGCTCTTGGATACTGAACTGAAGCATCGAATCTTGTCGGCTTGAAGAATCCCGCAATGGCGTCTGCATCAGGCAGTGAAGATAGATTGTCACAGAGATATGAGTCAAAGTCTCTTGCACCATCTCTTGTTCTAACAGTGGTGTTATCAACGGCCTCTACCACACAGTTGATTCCAACTGCCATAAGTTGGGCCTGAATAACCTTAGCTGCTACCTCATAGTCTGTCCCAGCCTGACAGAGAATTCCGAATGGCTCGTTGTTGTAATTGGCGGCCTTCAGATACTCCTTAGCCTTCTCGACATCCTGATGAACAACGTGCAAACCCTCTGCTGATGGATGGCCGGTGTACATTGGGCAAAGGTCAACATCAATAATTGTGGCAGCTCCGTTATTTACAGCAATGTTAACATCTTCCTTATTAATTGCGTACTGAACAGCCTTTCTGAAATTAACATTTGCTGTAATTCCATTTACAGCCTGTAGATAAAGAGTAATTCTTCCAGTTGAGTTGGTGATATCCGTCTTAATCGTTGGATCCTTCTCGAATCTAGAAATCATCTCGACAGATGGCTTTGCCATAACATCGTAGTCCCCATTCTGAAGACCCAAAATCATTGTGTTAACATCTGTAACAAGTCTAATGTCAACGGTCTTAATAGCTGGTACACCTCTCCAGTGATACTCATTAGCCTTTAGTATAATATGATCATTAGCTGCATACTCAGAAAGGACATAAGCGCCTGTTCCAACTGGAGCACTCTTGTACCCCTCGTCCCCGACTTCCTCCCAGTAGGCCTTGCAAGCAATACCGCCAACACGGGATGCGACACAATATGGGAATGCAGCATATGGGGAGGTGAGTTCAACTTCAACTGTGTATGGATCAACAATTCTGCATTCTTTGTAGTTGATCAACAGTGCTCCGCCAAGTGGCCCAACAGCCCCTTTGTCTAGTGAGAACTTAACATCCTCTGCAGTCATCTCCATGCCATTAGAGAACTTAACTCCTTTTCTGAGATTAAACGTATACAGTGTGCCATCGTCGCTTACCGTATATGACTCAGCAAGTGCATTTGACAGTGACCCATCATTTTCAAGACATAGCAAACAGTCATAGATGTTTGCAAGCACAATGTTGTCATCTCCACCACAACCTTCAGATGTTAGGTGGAAAAACATATATGGGTTTCCACTAACAACAAAGGTTACAGTATCCTTGTCACTTGGAGTAGTAGCTTCAGGCTGAGCTGCTGCGAATGCGAAGGTCGTCATTAACGATAAGACCAACGCAATAATCAAAAATCTTTTCATTTGCATCTCCTTTTTTCTGTCCTAGATTTTCAGTCAAAGACAGTAACTATATTCAAAAATTCTCATCCAAGAATTTGTTTTTTCTTTTTAAGGCTACTGAAGTATCCACTCACACGCCAGGTCAAACCACTTAGACACATGTTCATTTACTTGATCAGTTTTCTCTGCTGTCGCTTCAGTTGCCAAACTCAGCGCGTGCGGCCCCTTCTCAAAAATGTGCAGTTCAAAAGAAACACTATTTTTTCGAAGCGCAGAAGCAAATTCCAATGCATTCTCTACAGGAACAAGGGCGTCTTCATAAGTATGCCAAATAAAACACCTAGGTGTATTTTCATCAACTTTATCTGCCAAAGACGTCCACTTTCTAAGAGCCAAATCGCTTCCACACAACGTATCAAAGGTTCTCTTGTTCTCGAATTCACCCGATAAAATCACAGAATATGCCAAAATTAGGCCATCGATTTTACAATTTAAACCTCGAAGCTGAGGCTCTTTGTTATAAAGCGTTCCCAACGAAGCAGCCAAATGGCCGCCCGCGGAAAACCCGCACACGAATAAACTCTTGATGGCTCTCGTTCTCTTTATCAAATCTACGGACAATGCTAACTCCACTAGTTGCTTCGGATAATAATCCCCCGTCCCTGTCGAGTATTTCAGCACTGCCGAATCAAAACCCCTCCTATTAAACGCATCTGCAACTTGCCCAGCCTCTCTAGGATTGCAGAAAAAGTATCCTCCACCTGGACAAACCAAAACAAACGGCCTTGCCACACCTTCCTCAAACACGTGCATCTCTAGCACTGCAGACTCAGAAATAGCAACTTTCTCAAAGTTTATCACTTTCCTTCCTAGACACATTCGCCCATGTTTCCACCAACGTCTCAAACACCCCATGTTCGGACCGGATCATTAACTGAAACAGACAATCCACAACAACCAACATCTGCAATCTAGACACTGTCGCACCCTCACGTACAACTGCCTCTAACGGTACTACAGGCAAATGAATATCCGCTAGTTCCGAAATTGGGTTCTGACCTTGCTTCGTTACTGCGACAATTCGTGCACCCTTCTCCTTCGCTAGCCTACATATCCCGCGCACTTCCTTCTTCATTCCAGAATACGAAAAAGCAACCACCACATCCCTCTCATCAAAGGACGAGATTTGCACTCTCTGCAAGTCTAAATCAGTATCATAATGAGACAACACGCCCAATCTAGTTAGCTTCTGGTGCAAATCCATAGCAACAAGTGAACTAGCCCCAATTCCTGTCAACAACACATTCCGTGCAGATGCAATCGTCACTGCCGCTTTCTCCAGCAACTCTGGAGTCAGTAGCTTGTGAAGTTGCTCAACCGATGAAAGCGCATTCGCAACAACTGCTTTAATTACATCTTCCGTCGTCTTTGCAGACTCCAAATCAACATGTTTATCAATCCTACCAATTTGGCATCTTTCGTCGTTCAAACTATTGGCTACTGACAACTTAAGCTCAGCAAAACCCGAAATTCCTAGATGCTTACAAAACCTAGTAATTGTTGCTGTAGAAGAAGATACATATACCGCATACTCAGTGATTGACCTTGAAACTACGGCATTCGGCTCCGCTAAAAGGGCATCTGCTACGTCCCGCTCTTTTTTTGTCATTTCCTCTTTTAACTGTGCAACTCGCGCCAAGATTCCATTCATGCTTAAATGTTAAAACCCTCTTAACTGTACTGTCAATGAAAATTTTTACATTTTTTTTTGCAATAAATTTTCAAACATTGATAAGCTGGAATCTTATAACGCTTTCTTCGGGCAGTTTTTCACACACTTTAGACAGAGCATACACTCCGTTATGTTTTTTCTTTTTCCAGAAGTAATAGAGGCATAATAATGGCATGATCCTGGCAATGGTTAATCGTTACGTAGTAACATGATTACTTCATCTAGTTTCTTCGGATTGCAATCCTTCTTGATTGCAACTTTGCCTAGGCATAAAGAGCCACAATCAGTTCGGCAAGGCTATCAACCGAAAGTCAGTAGGCGTACTATGGACAGTTCGTTGTGGCCACGGAGCAGCCTATACAAAATGTTATATACTAAAGAAATATCATCACTAATTTCAGGGCCAATATACCCCTCAATCGGAACTCTCTACCCAAATCACTAACTTTTCGGACAAACCATCCCCCACCTTAGCCCCTCTCCACTAGGCACACCGCCTGGCACTCCACCGCCTCCGCGCGCCCAAGCTCGGCCAGCATTCTCTCCGCCGTCTTCGCCTTCACACTAAAACAAGTCTCGTCAACCCCAAGCAGCTTCGCCATGTTCCTGCGAATCAAATCCTTATACGGCAACAACTTCGGAGATTGCAAAATCACCGTCGTATCCACATTCACAATTCGCCACCCCGCCATTTTCACCCGTTCCACCACGTTTGTAAGCAGTACTGACGAACTAATCCCCTCATACCTCGGATCCGTATCCGGAAACAGCGTCCCAATATCCGCCATCCCGCACGCCCCCAGCAGGCCGTCAATCACCGCGTGAATCAGCGCGTCGCCGTCCGAATGCCCCAGACACCCCCGCTCACTCTCCACACGCACGCCGCCAAGCATCAGATTACGCCCGGCCACCAGCGCATGAATATCCCAACCCGTTCCAACTCTCATCGCCCCGCCTCTTTCCACGCCTACACCTCCAATCGAGTCCTTTGGCTCCGCCTCATTTTCTATATCTTTTGCAAAAGTTATTTTCCTATTTCTAGAACTTCCCGGCACAATCCCAACCTTACCGCCAAAATCCATAAAAATTTCTGTATCATCAGTATAAACCTTCGCCCCTTGTCGCTTCCCTTCGCAACCACTTTCATAGCCAGCTGCCCTACAGTGCGCCCTATAAATATCCGGAAACCTAAACGTCTGAGGCGTTTGAACCCCAAAAGCTCCAGACCTGTCCAGCCTTCCGCACAAAATCCCATCTTCGTCAACTTTCACCAAAGTATCAGTTACCCCAACCCCAGGACAAGCGCCACCAACAGAAACTGCCTTCTCCAGGCAAGCTTGAATCAAAGCAGAATCCACAAATGGCCTAGCCCCATCATGAATACTTACATAATCAATCGCAAATTTTTCCTGATTTTCATACAAAAAACTCAGAGCATTAAAAACAGACTCTTGCCTAGTCTCCCCACCCTTTACAAAATAAATATCACAAAACCCATCACTACACTTACAACTAAATTTTCCAGATTTTATTTCCGCTCTCAAATTTGCAAGAATATTTTTAACAGTTTCCAAATCTCCATCTCTGTAAGTAACAACAACACAGACTAAACCCGAAACAGCAAGAAACGGCCGAATCGCCATCTCCAAAATACTTTGCGCTCCACTTTGTGGCCCACCTTGTGCATTAATAGACAAAAATTCCTTTTTCACTGCTTTTTCGCTGTGGTCAAAAGAATTACCATTAAAACGCCGCGACGAACCTGCTGCAGTTACAACCACAGCATGGCGCACCAAATCATGATGCAAAGGCAAAGAATAATTCACACTACTTCTCCAGCCCTACTTCTCTAGGTGCAAGAAGATTGTCTTCTCAATCTCCTTCTTGTCCTTTCCCAAAGAATAAGAACACTCATCAATCAAAAGATTAAGAGCATTATCATAAAGCTTTCGCTCCTGGACCGGAAGCTCCTTAATTTTACTACGGTGGTACAATCCCTGAACGACCTTCGCAATCGAAAAAATCGAGCCCTCTTTAATCAGGTCAACATTCATCTGATAGCGAGCCTTCCAATCCACCGACACAGGCTCATATTTACTCGAAATACTATTAAGAGCCTTCGTCGCAACATCCTTGGGTACAATAGCCCGCACACCAGACTCCGAAACCTTCTCCACTGGGATACTCACCGTCATGTCCGACATATCGATATAAATGACATAATACAAAACAGGGACGTTGCGCACCACACGCTCCTTGATGTCCTTAATGACACCAACACCCTGAAGTGGATAAACAACATGTTCCCCTATTTGAAACTGGGCCTTTTTTTCTTGACTCATACCTCTATTATACCCCGAGATAAAACTCTGAACAAGCAATGAATGTAGAAAAAAATTCCCACATAATGTAATATTCTTCTCGAAAAGCACCTATCGGAGGCAAAAATGCAGAAAATCCTCGACACCCGTCGTTGTGGCATCCTTCTTCACCCCACGTCATTTCCCTCACCATACGCAATCGGCGACCTAGGTCTAGAAGCCCGCCAAATCCTCAAAACCCTCGCCTGCGCTGGCGTCACCCTTTGGCAAATCCTACCAATCGGCCCCACCGGCTTCGGAGACAGCCCCTACGCCGCACGCTCCACCTTCGCCGGCAACGAATTTCTCATCGACCCTCGCCAACTCCAGCCCCTATTCGGGGCGAGTTTTCCGGCATCACCCAACCTAACCACAGGCCGCGTTGACTATAATTACGTCACCTCCCATAAGATGCCTCTACTGCGCCAAGCTGCTACCCTATTTCTCAGCACCCACCAGCAAGACCAAAACTTTCAGGACTTCTGCGCTTCCAACTCTTGGTGGCTAGATGACTACGCCCTGTACCAAAGCCTAGTAAATTACTTTCACGATTCCCGCTGGTTCACATGGGAATCTGACATAAAAACCCGTAAAAAAGCCGCCATTACCCACTGGACAAATAAACTTAAGTCAGAAATAGAAATATACAAGGCTCTTCAGTACTTCTTCTTCAGCCAATGGAATGATTTACACGCATATGCTTCCGAACTCGGAATAAAAATTATCGGTGACCTTCCTATCTACGTGGCCTCCGACAGTGTAGATGCTTGGACCAACTGGGAGCTCTTTAAGATCGACCAAGACGGAAACCAGACCGCCCAGGCAGGTTGTCCTCCAGATGCCTTCTCAGCCGATGGCCAACTCTGGGGCAACCCCGTCTACAACTGGCCCAACCACGCTAAAGACGGATACGCTTGGTGGAACAAGCGCATGAGCATGACCCTCAAAATGGTGGACATTGTTCGTATAGACCACATGCGTGGCTTCGAATCCTACTGGGAAGTCCCCGCCGGCGAAAAAACTGCCGCCAACGGCAAGTGGGTTCCCGGCCCCAACATGGACCTTCTCAAGGCGTTTAAAAAATTCAACATCATCGGAGAAGACCTCGGCTTCCTTACCCCAGCCGTCCGCATGATGCAGCAGCAAAGTGGTTTCCCTGGCATGAAAGTCCTGCAATTCGCATGGGACATCCTGCCAGATGGCAACCTAGACACAACAAACGCATATCTTCCGTTTAACTACACCCCCAACAGCGTTGCATACACCGGCACCCACGACAATCAAACCTCCCGCGGTTGGTACAACTCCCTCAGCCCTGCCGTCCAAGACATTGTCCGACGCTACTTCCAATGCGCAGACTCCGATGTCGTCTGGCAAATGATTCGCTCCATCCTCTCCAGTGTAGCCAACACAGCCATAATTCCCATGCAAGACCTCCTTGGCCTTGATGACACTGCCCGCATGAACACCCCCTCAACAGTTGGCACCTCCAACTGGTCTTGGCGCTATGATTCCAATCTCCTTCAGCCCTGGATGCTAGAGCGCCTTAGCAACATGATTCACCTTTATGGCCGCTTCCCCACACCCTAAGCAGTGACTTTAACTCTTACAAGTATTTAGTTGTGGTATTTACACTTTCATATTCAACTTAGGCTTATTTTGCCATTTATACCCTTCTAAAGCCTCTAAAATAGTCTATTGTTACTAACTGGTCTGTAACAGTGTTGCCCAAAAGAAGTGATAAAGATAGTAGTCTGACTAACTACTGCTGTAACTCAAAACTAGACATTCGGCACTAAAACAATATTAGAGCGAAAATAATCTGAAACATTGCAATAAAATACAAGTTCAGTTGATTGACAAAAGAGCCTAAAAAAATGACACTAAGGCATGGAAGAACTAAAGACACGAATCCTTACTGATGGAAAGGTTTTACCTGGAAACATCATCAAAGTCGGGTCCTTTCTGAATCACAGAGTGGACACTGCCCTTCTAGGCAGAATGGCAGACGAATTCAAGAAACACTTCGATTTATCAAAAGTAGATTTGATTCTTACGATAGAAGCAAGTGGAATTGCACTAGCAACAGTCTGCTCCTATAAATGGGGAATCCCACTGATCTTTGCAAAAAAAGCCAAGAGCGACAACATCGAAAACGGCCTTATCTGTAGCAACATATACTCCTACACATATAAGAAGAAGGTTACAGTTATGGTGGAGTCAGAATTAATCAAACCAACTGACCATGTCCTTATAATAGATGACTTTCTTGCAAACGGAGAGGCAATTAGGGGCCTAACAGACCTAGTGAAAGAAGCCGGAGCTACCCTTGAAGGCATAGGAATTGCAGTAGAAAAAGGCTTCCAAGGAGGCGGAGACAAATTCCGTAAAGCAGGAATTGACATCTACAGCCTTGCAATAATTCAAGAAGCAACAGAAAACGGCATAACATTCAGAGACTAAAAACCAAATAGGTAAAACATGAAATCTGACCAAGAAAAAATACTCATACTGGACTTCGGTAGCCAGTACAATCAACTAATCGCAAGACGCGTTAGAGAGATTGGCGTTTACTGTGAAGTAAAACCCTTTTCCATCACACTAGAACAAATAAAAGCATTCGACCCAATAGCGGTAATCCTTTCTGGTGGCCCATCAAGTGTTTACGATGAAAAATCACCTAAAATTGACAAAGAAGTCTTTAGTTTAGGCATCCCTATTTTAGGAATTTGCTACGGGGCTCAATTAATGGCCTATACCCTAGGTGGAAAGGTCGTCCCTGCCGACAGCAATGACACAGAAACTTCCGCCAAGACCTCCACTGGCACAAACCGCGAATACGGCCGAACCGACACTTATTTTGACACCAATTCTTCCTTATTCGGAAATATATCTAGTCACAGCATCACTTGGATGAGCCATGGTGACATAGTTCAGGCCCTTCCAGAGGGCTTTAAAACAACTGCCCACTCAGATGGTTGCCCCTTTGCCGCTTTCGAAGATGCTAGCAAAAATTTCTATGCAGTGCAGTTTCACCCAGAAGTTAGCCACACCGAAAAAGGCAAGGAAATACTAAAAACCTTTATAATTGACTTAGCAAAGGCAAAAGCTCAGTGGTCAATGAGTAACTACAAACAAGAGGCAATCGACAAAATCAGAAGCATAGTTGGAAACAAAAAAGCCCTTTTGGCCCTCTCTGGTGGTGTCGATAGCTCAGTTGCAGCTGCTCTAATGAGCCAAGCAATAGGCCAAAACCTTACCTGCGTTTTCGTAGATCATGGCTTGTTAAGACTTAACGAAGGCGACCAAGTTCAGGAAATCTTCTCTAAGTACCCTGTCAACTTCATCAGAGTCAATGCACAAGAACACTTTCTACAAAAACTCTCCGGCGTTACAGAGCCCGAAAAAAAGCGAAAAATCATTGGTGAAGAGTTTATACGAGTCTTCGAACAAGAAGCCAAAAAAATCGGCGCCGTCGACTTTCTGGTCCAAGGCACCATCTATCCAGACGTCATCGAGTCCGGTCTGGGCAACAACGCTGCAGTCATCAAAAGCCACCACAACGTCGGCGGCCTACCAGACTACGTCGACTTCAAGCAGATTATCGAGCCGCTACGCTACCTCTTCAAGGACGAGGTCCGACAGCTTGGCCGCCAACTCGGCCTTCCCGAATACCTAGTCAACCGCCAGCCCTTCCCAGGCCCAGGTCTTGCCATCCGCATTATCGGTGATGTCACTGAGGCAAAGCTAAACATCCTCCGCCAAGCCGATGCCATCTTCCGTGCAGAAATTGAAGCCGCCAAGGTCCCCGACGCCAGCCAATACTTCGCAGTCCTAACCAACACCCGTAGTGTCGGTGTCATGGGAGACGGCCGCACCTACGATTACACCCTGGCCCTCCGCTGCGTCACTACCACCGACTTCATGACCGCCACATTCACTCCCATCCCATACCCCGTCCTTGAACGCATCTCCCACCGCATCGTAAATCAGGTCTCTGGCATCAATCGCATAGTGTATGACATTACCGCCAAACCTCCTGCCACAGTAGAGTGGGAGTAAATAGTCATTAACAAACCTAAATCAACCAATATAAAACTCGTGTTGCTTTTAATGGGAACGGCATAAGTTCAGAGGAACCATCTATATTGCAAACAACCACTCTGTTACTCTTATTTTGCGAAACAGTATGAAATAACAAGCCAACATTGGGATTCAGTTTTAGCAAATTTGGCTATGGAAAGGCCTACAAGAATGTAGGTTTGGGCTATAAAAGGGTGGGAAGAATCTGGAAAAGTTGGTCGGCGACAAGGTCGGCGACGTAAAGTTTGTAGTTTAGGCGACTACTTTGGGTGGGGATTTTGCAGTGAAAGCACTGGGTGAAGGCTGAGGCTGAGATGGCAAAGTAAACATCACCAGGGATGCTGTCGGTATTAGAGGGGTCGGGGTTGGAGAAGGTGCCAGTTATGCCAAGGCCGATGTCGGCAGACATGGTGGCTTTGCAGGTTTGGGCCATGGCTATGGCAGTTTGTGGGGAGTAAACGCCGTAGGTGTTTATGGTGCTTTCGGGGATACCGGCTAGGATTTTGGCTTGGTTAGAGTAGGTAATAAATGCGCCTTTCAGTATGGCGGAGGCGCCTTCGGTGTCCGTGATAAGGGAGGCGATTTGGCCGGAAGTGCAACTTTCCATGGTCGTGATGGTAAGCTTTTTTGCGATTAGGGTGTTTGTAAGGCGTGCATACTTTGTGCGGACAAGGTTGGGATCAAACGCTTCTGTATGGGTGGGTAAGTCAAAATAGGAGGTTGGCATGTGATGCTTAATATAACATATGGGGGTGATAAGGTGTAGTGTTTAGGAATAAGTACGGATGATTTGCTCAGCGACCTGACGCTTGGAGATGCAGAGGTCCATGGCCTGCTTCTCGAGGTAGCGGTGGGCATGGGGCTCGTCCATTTTTAGTTCGGAGATGAGGAGCCATTTGGCGCGGTTTACTAGGCGCATTTCGTCGATTTTGTTTTCGATGGAGATGGTGTGTATTTCGGTGAGGTGGAGGCGTTGGAATGCGGCGGCCATCCAGGCTAGGGCGGTGGTTAAAAGTGGGACTGTTAGGGGCTTGGCGAGGGTGAAGACGCCGTGCGGGAGGACAAGGTCGGTGGTAGATGCAAGGGTGTCGGCGGGGGTGATGAGGAGGACGATGGTGCCGCGAGTGGAGGCGGCTTGGATGGCGAACTGGGTACCTAAATTGTCTTTCAGTGGGGAGTTGATGATGACAAAGTTGTAGGTGCGTTGGCTCCATTCGCGCGTGGCAGTGGCAATGTCTTCTGCGAAATATATTGGGTTATAACGAGTTACTGGAAGTAGTTGCTGGATGGAGGCGTTGAATTTTTGGCTGCTGGAGACGATTAAAACGCTGTAGGTTAGTTCTTCTTCCATGGGATGTCCTGAGTGGTTAAGTGGAGGAGTAAATGGAGTTGGTAGTATGAGTGCAGTTGGCAGTGTGAGTGCAGTCTAAGAACCAAGTGGTGGGTGGGAGTTGCGGTAGGTTTATGTATGTTCATAAAACTCCTCCATTGTTAGAATTGCATATGCTGAATGTTGCAACAGGTTCTAGTGAAATATCTTTTCTACATCAAAATAATTTAGAAAATTTTCTAAAAATTCAATTGTTAGATTCTTATATTTTCGATTTTTCCGAATAAAATTGTAGTTTTTTAGGGAACTTAATTATCAATGGCGGTAACCATTGACTGTGTTGAGATACGATGAAAAGTTACTATTCACATCTACTTTTTATTTTTGACCTTGGGGCAACCTAGTTTTAGCACAATTGATTTTGCAAGGATTAATCAAGTCAGACTAACTTCAGTCCAAAACCCTTTGATCTGGTGCAAGTTTTGGTAACACTTTTTCTCCACTGGTTTCAGGTAG
>X301_European_Hare__coassemble_959_pt1 | contig 30267 bp, 23 predicted proteins | sample X301_European_Hare__metabat2_high_PE_015 | metagenome-assembled genome bin X301_European_Hare
TATAGCTTGATTAGTTTTCCAGTTTCTAATTTGGACTTATCTTTGAGCCAAGCTAATATTTGCTCTTGAAAAATTTGCCTAACTTCTTTATTTGGTATTCGTAGATTATACCAACCGTCTGAAGGTCTATCTGTAATTGTTAGATAGCCAGTCATATAGAGCAAACTCCAGATGTTGTTAACATCATTGTCTATCTCGTTATGGGTAAGTTGTTCGTTGATTTTTTTTGAAATTATATTTCCCTCAATCAGGCTTTCTACTTCTCCTTGCATTTCACTAGCAGAAGAAGCCTTTTCTATGAGTTTGCGAACAATATCATTGCCGCTAGTATTTAGCCAATAATTTTGAGGTTCCATTAACGGATCACCCAGTAAATCATCACAGTAATAAAGCACATCCCATGGGCAATATACATTCTGATTGCCAAAACGATATCCATCGTACCATTTTCGAATTTGCTCATGAAACTGCTCTAGATTGTAATATGCCAACATATCGCCAACTTCTTGGTCAGTGAAACCAAAGTATTCATCAAATTTTTGATTCGAAATTGAATAAACTTTTAAGTTATTAAGCCCTGTAAATATGCTCTCTCTTGATATGCGCATACACCCAGTGAGTACTGCGAAAAATAGGCTATCATTGGTTTTTAGTGCAGCACCAAGCATTGATCTAATCAAGTCAATCATCTGCTCGTAATAGCCATGCTGATATGCCTTGTCCAGTGGCACGTCATATTCATCAATTAAAAGAATGACTTTTTGTCCGTAGTACTTTTCAAGAAGAGATGTAAGCATTCTTAGACTGATTTTAATGTCTGAGACATCTTCTTTTTGTTCTTTAATTTTTCGTAAGGATATTTTTGCATCGTACGACACTGCATTGCTATTTACCAAAAATTCTAGGCGAAGTACCTCTTCTCTAATGATTGCAACCAACATTTCATATGCATCCTCAAATGTTAGTCCATTTACTTCTTTTAGTGTGATAGACATCACAGGATACTTGCCCATGTATTTTTCGCATAGTTCCGTGTCATTGCTTACAGCCAAACCCTCAAATAAACTCTTATCTGTCCCAATCTCAAAGAAGGACTTTAGCATACTCAAGGTAAGTGTCTTACCAAAACGCCTAGGGCGAGTAAAGAGATTAACTTTTCCTAGGTTATTCATCAACTCGACAATAAGGCCCGTTTTATCTACATAGTAATAGCCATCTCTTCGGATTTCACCGAAACTTTCAAAACCCACTGGCACTTTTTTCTTCTTTTGATTCATTTCATTTTAACCTTTTTGACACTTGACTATCTTAACTATAAAATCTTCCCAAGGACTTAGCAAGATAAAATATAGCAACTAATTACTAGCACACATCAGAAGTGAAAGATGCAACTTTAATCAGGGTTTGTGCCTGTTTTATAACATAGAACTGTTAAATAGAAGTTTATCAATTAATCCAAGCCTATATTTGGCACTCAATGCCTGTTTTGGTTCCCAAAGCAGATTTTACACTGACTTTGGAAGCGTTTTTTTCCAATATTGACTAACAAAGCAATATTCTGCACTAAAACTAAGTTGGATGTAGGTAGTGACCAATTCGAAAAACTTTCGCCTACGACTGTGACACCAAACAATTCCCAAAAATATCTTCTCCAATCGTCGAAACTTTATGCTATACTCAAACTGTTGCCATTCTGGCAAAGGAGGGGCCCATGAGTTACGCCGACAAAATCTTCATCCAAAACGTCAATGACATCCTCGAAAACGGATTCTCCGACCAAAACCTCCCCGTCCGCCCACACTGGGACGACGGAACACCCGCCCACACCATCAAAAAGTTTGGAATCGTCAATCGCTACAACCTCCAGGCCGAGTTCCCTGTCCTTACCCTTCGCCGTACATTTGTCAAAAGTGCAGTAGATGAGCTACTCTGGATTTGGCAAAAGAAAAGCAACAACATCCACGACCTTAAAAGCCATGTTTGGGACAGTTGGGCAGACCAAGATGGTAGCATAGGCAAGGCCTACGGCTACCAACTGGGAGTAAAACATAAGTACAAAGAGGGTATGTTCGACCAGGTAGACAGGGTTATTTATGACCTAAAACACAACCCTCAAAGCCGCAGAATCCTAACCAACATCTATGTACACCAAGATTTAAACGAAATGGCCCTGTACCCTTGCGCCTACAGCATGACCTTTAACGTCAGCGGCAACACCCTAAATGCAATTTTAAATCAGCGCTCTCAAGACATGCTTGCTGCAAATAACTGGAACGTTGTGCAGTACTCGGTCCTAGTTTACATGATGGCCCAGGTCAGCGGCCTGGTCCCAGGAGAACTAGTGCACGTAATTGCTGATGCCCACATCTACGATAGACACATCCCTATTATCAAAGAAATAATTCAAAACCCCCAGTATGACGCACCAAAGTTCACTCTAAACCCCGATGTTACCGACTTTTACAAATTCACAACAGACGACATAAAACTAGAAAACTACGTCTACACCAAGAAAAAGTACGACATCCCAGTGGCAATCTAAGGCAGGTACCAGATGCAAGCAATACTACACTGCGATGAAAACTGGGGAATTGGCAAGAAAAATGACCTAATGTTTCGCCTTCCTAAGGACATGAAGTTCTTTAGAAAAACCACTACGTCAAAAGTTGTGGTTATGGGCTCTAATACCCTACTTTCCTTTCCCGATTCAAAGCCACTAAAAAACAGAACAAACATAGTCCTTTGGCCAGGCGGCCCCACCGAAAAAGCAGAGCGGGATGGCTTTATAATGGCCCAAAATCTAGATGAACTGTTAAAAATTCTAGCAAACTACCCATCTCAGGACATCTTTGTCATTGGCGGAGCAATGATGTATCGCACACTACTACCTTATTGCGACAAGGTCCTACTGACCAAAGTCCAGGCCAATGGCAACGCCGAGGTCTTCTTTCCGAACCTAGATGAAATGCCAAACTGGACCATGGTGCAAGAATCTCAGCCCATAGAAGATAACGGATACATAATAAAATTTACCACCTACCAAAACAACGCCCCAAAAACTCTGCCAAATGAAGAACATGGAGATATAGATGTTTGAACAAGTACTAGATCTGATTAAAAAATATGACACAATCATAATTCATAGACACAAGAACCCCGATGGAGATGCCATGGGAAGTCAAATTGGACTTTACCATTTAATTAAAGACAACTTTCCAGAAAAAACAGTCTATGTTGTTGGCGATAATTCAGAGCGCTTTCAGTTTATTGCTGGCCGCAAAATGGACGAAATAACAAGTAGCACATTTAAGGGCACGCTCTCAATAGTACTAGATACTGGTGTGCCAGAGCTACTTTGTGATACTAGCTACACCTTATCAGACAAATCAATAAGACTTGACCACCACATCTTTGTGGCAAAGTATGCAGATGTAGAAGTAATTGAGCCAAGTTATGAAAGTTGTGCGGGCTTGGTTGCGGAATTTGCAATAGAGTGTGGACTTTTGGTATCAAAGGCAGCTGGGGCCGCCCTTTACACTGGAATGGTAACCGACAGTGGTCGCTTTAGGTATGACTGCACTACCAGTGACACATTTAGACGTGCAGCCTTTCTTATGAAAAGCGGCTTTGACCTTGCTCCTATCTATTCTAACTTATATGCATTTTCTCTAGATTCAGTTAAAATAAAGGCGGCCTTTGCCGTAAAGATAAAAACAACGGAGCACAACGTAGGTTATATTTATAATACAAAGGAAGAACTCAAAGAACTTGGCCTATCGGCGTTCGATGCCACCCGCGGGTACGTAAACACCATGGCAGATATCAAGGGGATTGACATTTGGGTGGCCTTTGGTGAGGAAGACGACCATGTTCTGTGTGAGATTCGGTCTTCGATGGTCAACATCAACCCAATTGCAACCAAGTACGGCGGAGGTGGGCACCAAAAGGCCAGCGGGGCCACCGTTGCCAACAAGGACGTGGCGCTTGCAATGCTACGGGACTTGGACGAACTTGCCCTAAATAACAAAAATGGAGAATAAATGAACAACGACAGAAACATCGAAACCCAAAAAGCCATCCTTGAAAAAATCAAGGCCTATCAAAAAATCGTCATTGCACGCCACATTCGCCCCGACGGAGATGCTATAGGTTCGTCTCATGGTCTGGCCCATATCCTACGTCTCTCATTCCCCGAAAAAGAAATTATTGTGGCCAACAGCGACAAATCCGACTACATGGCATTCCTTGAAACCCAGGAAACAGACCCAGATGGCATCGACTACACGGATGCCTTGGCCATAGTCGTCGACACCGCTGGCCTAGACCGCTGCTCAAACAAAAACATCACCGCCGCCAAAGAAATCATCAAAATCGACCACCACATCGCCGCCACCCATTTCGGCAACCTAAACTGGGTCGAAGAAGACCGCTCCTCCGTCTGCGAAATGGTCACGTCCTTTCAGCACACGTTCCACGACACCCTCAAAATCGACCTCCGCGCCGCCACCCTTCTCTACACCGGCATGGTAACCGACAGCGGCCGCTTCAAATATCCCGAGACCACTGGCGACACCCTCCGCCTAGCGGGTTATCTAAAGGATTTTGGCATTGACACACAAACGCTTCATGCACACCTTGAGTTAGAAGACTTTGACTACTATAAATTCAAGGCCTATTTCTATGAAAAAATGAACATCACCAAAAATGGTGTTGCCTTTTTGTTCGTCGACAAAAAGATGCAAGAAAAGTTCAATCTATCTAGAGAGCAGGCCAGCAGTTGCGTTGATTTTATGAGCAAAATCAAAAACTGCATCATCTGGCTTGCCTTCATCGAAAATCAAGACGGCACCATCCGAGTCCGCCTGCGCTCACGCTTTATCACAGTAAACCAACTTGCCGAAAAGTATCGTGGCGGCGGCCATGCAAATGCGGCTGGTGCAACAGTTTACAGCAAAGACGAACTTCAGGCCCTAGTCAATGACGCTGACGAAATGCTCGGCCAGTACAAAGCCAACAACAGGGGGTGGCTGTGAGAGTTCTAGTAACAAACGACGATGGCATCAAAAAACCTGGCATAGAAATACTAGCCAACTGGGCAAAACGCCTTGGCCAAGTGACTGTTGTTGCCCCCAAAGTGGAGCAAAGCGCAAAAAGCCACAGCATCAACATCAACACCCCGTTCGAGGCCAAAAAAATCTCTTGGCTTGAAGGTATTGACTGCTACAGCGTTGACTCCGCTCCCGCTGACTGCGTCCGCTTTGCCTACAATGGTCTGAACCTCCAGTTCGACCTTGTCCTCTCCGGCATCAACCGAGGCTTCAACGTTGGAGAGGACATTGCCTACTCTGGCACTGACGCAGCAATCTTTGAAGCCGCCTACTTCAACTGCAAGGCCATCGCCTTCTCTACTGTCCCCGAAACCTTCCAGTGGACTACCTCCGCCTGCCTAGATAGCATCTACACTCACATACTAGACCACCACTATTTCGACCACAACCTTATTTACAATGTCAACATTCCCACAGACCCCAAAACCATCCTCCTGACCAAGCAGGGCAACGCCTATTACAAGGACATGTTCTCCGAGGTGAAGCCTGGCATGTACCTTGCTTGCGGTTACTCCATGTACGACGGCGGTGACAACCTAGATGAGGACCTAGATGCCGTCATGAACGGCTACATTTCCATCACCCCACTTTCAGTCAACAGAACCGCCGTCGACGCCTACCGACGCCTTCGACAGTTGGAGCCTTCAGACAAAAGCTCTAATTCTTAATTAAAAGGCCTCGGGAAACCGAGGCCTTTTGTTTGATTTAAAATCAAGTTGTTCGTAATAGAACTTACTTGGTGTAAGTGCACTTACTGTCAAACTCAATTGTTCCCTTGTAATTCTTAATTACACCAGAAACAGTAATTGTATCGCCAACAGCAAGGTCCTCACCACCAACAAGTCTGTATGCCTGAATGATGTTGTCAGTAAGTCCACCGACCTGAAGGTTTACTGTGATGTTGCCGTAGTCTGCACTGTATGCAGTAGGAATCGAGACAATGGTTCCTGTGACCTGTCTTGTGCCTTCCAGTGCCTTGCCTTCTTCAAGCTCATAACCCTTAAGGACAGTCTTCATTGACCTGTAAAGATTTGCTGGGTAATATGTGCAAGCCTTATCAAATTCAATTGTGCCCTTGTAGTTCTTGATTGTTCCCATGACAACAATTGTGTCACCAACAGCAAGGTCCTTTCCACCAGCAAGCCTATAAGCCTGAACAATTCTTCCGTCTCCAGGAATTGCTAGGTTGACTGTGATGTTGTCATAATCCTCACTGTATACAGTTGGGATTGAGTCAATTGTTCCAAGAACAATCTGTGTTCCAGGCATTGCCTCTCCGTCTGCAAGCATGTAGGCAGCCTCTACAACAGCACTCTGATCTGGAATGTCGCCATAGCCAAGCATGACTGGTTTATCAAACTCGATTGTGCCCTTGTAGTTCTTGATTTTACCCTGAACTGTGATTACATCACCAACCTTAATATCAGCAACACCATCTCCAGAAAGTCTGTAGCACTGAATCAGGTTATCTGCCATTGCACCAACTTGAATGTCAACTGTGATGTTACCATACTGCTCTGAGTATGCAGTTGGGATTGCTACAACTGTTCCGGTAAGTCTGGCCTCTTTTGGCATGGTCTCGCCATCGGCAAGCATGTAGGCGGTAAGGACAATATCCTCAAGTGAAGGATCTTTGGCACCTTCTGGAAGAGTCTTTTTCATTTCCAAGGTAGTGGTTTCACCATCTGTTGGGTCAGTGATAACTGCTATCAAGGTGTAAACTGTCTCTTCTGGAGCAGCCTCATCAATGTTAATCTTTACAACGCCATTGCCTAATGAATCAGCTGTAACCAAATCAGTGTCTGTTGACCACTCAATTGTGTAGATAACACCCTTAATTGCAATATTGTCGAAGACTTCAAAGTCCGCAGTTGTTCTTGGAGCTGGGTTAGCCCTTGTACTCTTGTCATAATTAGCTTTGACAAAAGCTTTTGCGTTACTTAAACCAGCACCGGCGAAAACAGAAGCGCAAAGAGCAATCATCAATATAATTACCAATGCTTTTTTCATTGTATTCCCCTCTTATTTAGTTATGATGTCCTTTGTTGAAAGGACCTTAATCTGATAATCATCACGGAAGCAGTCGACCACACCTCTGACATCAATTGTCTTGCCTAGGTAGGCATCCTGTGTAACAACATTTCCTTTCTCATCTTTCAGAACAGCAGTTCTGACATCAACAGAGACTCCATCCTTTTCACAATGCATAGTCATAGCGCCAACGGAAGAACTACTCGGATTAGTTTCTGTGTAGATAGAGACAACCTTTAGGTCATCCATCTCTATTGTTGTTCCCTGCACAAGGTATGCATAGTCATAGGTTTCGGAATCAATCTGAACCTTTCCTTCTGCAAATGTTTTGGCGTCCGTCAGAACATAGGCCCCTTCATGTCCAGAACTGATTAGTTGCACATTGCCTGGGTCTTTTGGCTTCATCTGTCTGTAGGTCAGACCAGAAATTTGGTATATGCCACCAGTTTCGTAGTACTGAACAGACCCGACTATTCTTGACCGGTTTCCGACAGATAATATTTCAAGACCCTTTCCAGGAAGACCATAGCCATAGAACACCGAAATTCCATAGTAAAGTCCGGTGTCTGCGTCATAGTCCTCTATGTAGATACTTGATCCATCGTTCATAGTTATGACACCCTCAAAGGCAACTTTGCTACCTTCATAATCCTTGATGTGGCATCTTAGTTCCTTAAGTGTCAGCTCTATGGCCTGTCCATAGAAGAAGTCTGGGTCTTTTTGACCTGAATACAGATTCAGCTTATTTTCCTTGGCACTGTTCAAAGCCGCCGTAGCTATATTGCCATAGCGGGTATTTGCCGTGGAGTATGGCTTTGCTAAACCATTTTGCAAAAGTTCAATGTTAAGGTTGCGGTACTGCTCATCTTCATTATTTCTGTACCAAACCCAAACCAGAATCCTTCCAGCTCCTGAGGAGTCAAGATTCCAGTTTCCATCATCAGACTCGATAATAATCGAGCTTGCGTTTTCTAGCTTCTCTCTGGTGAATTTAGATGCCTTTTTCCCATACTCCTCTATCTTGCCAGTTGATTCAGGGGTGTTCAAGCCAAGGAATCTGGCCTTCAGAACGCCTGTCTCACTTACCGACGTTGGAACGTTGAAGTGGGTTGTATCTCCATCAATAAAGGCATGGACGGTCACTTCCTGCTTGAGTGTTTCAGAGCTCATGTTGAGCTTGACCTCAGAGGCGTAGTCACGTCCATCAGCAAAGATGGACGTGATACAGAGAAGAAGAACTATCGCCAGAGTAGTGAGTCTACGCATAGCAATCCTTACAGAGCGTACTCACACTCGTCAACTGCATCTTGGAAGGCTGCATCAATCTGACTATCACTTGTCAAAGTAAGACACTTTGTCAGAAGTGCACCGACCTGGTCACGAGCTGTGGACGAGCCGTTGAATGCTGGAGATGTATAGTAAGCATCCTCCTGCTCAAGACAGACCTTAGCAGCAAGAGCTGCAATATAGTTGCCGCCATCTGCGCTAGCAAGGAAGTCCGCATAAGCTTCGTTCTGTGCGACGGACTTAATTACAGGAACATAACCAGAAGCCATTCCGAACTCGGCCTGGAATTCGACGTTTGTTGTCAAGAATTTGACGAAGAGCCATGATGCAACAACTTCTTGTGGGTTGTTGGGCTTGTCAAAGATACAAAGGCTTGGGCCCTGAGAGATAACTTTTCTATTGGTCTGAGAAACCTGTGGGATTGTTGCAATTCCAACTTCAAACGGATATGTTCCGTCTGCATTGGCTGTTGGTCTCTGGTGTGTTGCACCTGCAGAGGATCCAATTGACATATAACTTGTTACACCTGTTGTAGATGTGAAGAGCCCGGATGTATATGCACCATAGAGTGTCTGTGTTGTCAGATATCCCTTGTTGTACCAGTCTCTGAACATCTTAACAAATGCCTTGTTCTGATCATTGTTGAACAGATAATGTGGCTCTGTTGCACTTGTGTACGGGCTCTGATACTGCTCACACATTGTGATGAACCAGTTAGCTTCTGAGTCATATCCAAGTGGAATTGAATTTGGGTCAATAGCCTTAATCTGTGCACAAACCTGCTCTAGCTCATCCCAAGTTGTTGGAACCTGAATTCCATGCTCATCAAAGAATGTCTTGTTGTAGTAAAGAACTTCTGTTGACTTTGAGAGTGGCAGTGTGTACATAAGTCCGTCACCGAACTGTCTTCCTTCATTGTAGTAACCTTCAATGAAGTCTGCCTTCTGTTCTGGTGTAAGTCCCAGAATTTCTGTTGACCCATCGGCTCTGGTCTGGACAATGGTGCTATCAATCAGGTTGTCCAGTGTTGCAACTGCACCAGCCATGTTATAAAGAGCTACGTGGTCTGGATAGCAGTATGCCACGTTTGGCTGGTTTCCAACGAAAATCTGCGTACTAATCTGATCCCTAACATCATCATAAGAACCGACAGCTTCATGAGCAATGTGAATGTTTGGATACAGCGCATTAAACTCTGGAATATACGCATCAAGAACGTCTGAGAGGTTGGTTCCCATTGTGTGGTAGAATGTGATGGTAACATCACTTCCATCATATCCACCCTCAGGAACCTGGAAGGCACCTGCAACAGTTTTGGAAGCAGCAGTTGTTGGAGTCTCATTTGATCCACCTGCGAACACTCCGGCAAGAACTACTACTAAAACGAGCAGTAGTGCTGTTAGTTTTTTCATTTTTTCCTCCTATTGACCCTTTTGGTCATAGCAAACCATTATCTATGTGCAGAGCCGCTCTGCACCCACTTTGAATTATCGCACGTGTTTTTACGCAATACAAGTAGAAATTACCCTCTGCTATTTCATACACACGTTTTTCCCGCTATTTTTTCCGCAATTAGTAACACAAACGTTACTAAAAACCACCCAAGCAGCCAAGGCAATCTATTTTGTCCAACTTTAAACTTCAAAGCAGTCTCTTTAGCCCACCCTAGCATGCTTTCCACTCGAAATTTTTACATTGACTTTCGAACAATCGCCCACCACTGGGAATGCAAATACATTTTGACCAATATTGGCTGACTTTTCCAAACCTTTCAAATGTACACACCTCCTATGCTTCTTTGTCTGCGTGCATTCTGGCAACAGCTTCTTTATAGAACACATCTAGATTTCCAATATAATTTTCTTTCCACGGCTTGTTCCTTCCACAGTAATGAATCACAATGGAATGAGTGCGCACCCAATCCAGATTAAGATTTTTTTCAAATTGACCATATATAAGGTAAAGCCGCTCCGTCATATTATATAGGAGAGGGTCTAGCGTGTAGATTTTACTCCCGTAAAGGCCGCTGATAATGTCTTGGTCTGGAAGCATAAGCAGGTTTTTTCGCTTTTCTATAAAGTGAAACACATCTGCATAATTCTGCTCTTTCCGCAAGAGTGAGAGATTCATGAGTAGCACTCCAGAATTGATATATGGGCTACTATCATCCATGTCTAGACGCAGTTCATTGAACTTGTGAAGCAACCCCAAACTGTCAATGTGTGACGCTGCTGCATAATAATGTTCTTCCAACGGAAATCTGTATAGCGGAAGAATTGAGCCATTGAGGACAAGGTCAGGGTCCAGATACAAAATACGGTCAACCGTTTTCGGTAGATAGCGGGCGGCAAAAATGCGATAGTAAATCTCTTTCGGATAACGGGAAGATGTGGGAGCCTCTGCCAGCAATAGGTCATTTACTTTAATAGGGATCAAACGGCCAGTTCCCTGCAGTATGTTTTGTGTGGATTTAAGCATCTCCTGACGAATAGAGGAATGAAGGAGGTAAACATCAAAGGTACACCCAGGATTAAAGTGCACCAACGTGGAAAGCATGACATTAAGATATGGAATATAATTTTCGTCCAATGTGACAAGAATGTTTATTGGTTTATTCTGCGTGATATCAATGGACTGCATCTCTTGTTCTTCTTTTCCCCAACATAATATCTTGAAACGCAAATTTTAGCTATTATATTACCGCTTGTTTACCCAAAGTTTTCGAGAAGACTGTCAGTTGAAACAGCGATTGCAAGGCCTTGAGCTATTGTTTGTTTACTATCCACAGCTATTTTTTACCTTTGCACTCAAAGCAACTAAAAATTAATCAGCCAAACTTGCCTCCATCCAAAACACTACGCTAAAATTTTCGCGGAACTCCCCTGCAAGGTGAAAGCACCTTAGTAAATCGGCTGTGAACAAGCATTAAATCTCATATAACATAGAAACGATTATGTGAAAAAACGTATATGGTGAAATATTAAAGCAAACCCGACGTAAAACGTCGGGCTTGCGAGTTTGAAATTAAAACGGAGGGGCTTAGCCCTTGATACCGCTGCGGCTAACACCCTTCATGATGTACTTGCGCAGGAAGACGAAGACTAGGAACAATGGGAACGAGACAAGGGCTACGGCTGCCATCTGAACTGGGTAATCGACATCTCCAGAAGTAGAGGTGAAGGCGTTTCTAAGACCATTGGTGACCATGCGGTGGTTGGTGTCGTTAGCTACCAAGCGTGGCCAGATGTAAGAGTTCCAAGAGCCCATCATCTTAAGGATGGTGATGGAAATCAAAGTGGGGAGTGAAAGCGGAATCATGACCTTGCAAAGGTACTTGAAGTCGCTAGTGCCATCCACTTTGGCGGCCAGATATAGCTCATTAGGAATCTGCAGGAAGTTCTGGCGAAGCAGGTAGATGTAGAAGACACTAACCAGGAATGGCACAATCAATACCGTGTAAGTGTTAATCCATCCAAAATTTGTTACTGTCTGATAGTTGGTGATAGTAAACAACTCGCCAGGAATCATCATTGTAGCCAAAAGAAGGGCGAACAAAGTGTCCTTGCCCTTGAACTCGAGCCGTGCAAATGCAAAGGCCGAGAGAATGGTGATGACCAGAGATAGGATGGTGGATACGATTCCAACGTACATCGTGTTCAGGAACAGACGACCTAGGCTTGCCGTGGTGAAGGCGGAGGCGTAGTTGCTGAACATGATTTTTCGGGGGAAGAACGTCGGGACACTTTCGCGATACTCGTCCAGAGTTTTAAGGGACGATATGATCATCCAGTAGAACGGGAACAGGACGATGATAGCCATCAGAATCAAGAAGACATAGACCAAGACTTTGAAAACTATAGCAAGAACCTGATACTTAGAGGCCTCTTGCTGCATGTTTCTTTCTTTCATCAAAGTAATTTCTGCCATGGGAGCCCTCCTTAATAATGCACGCGCTTTTTGCTCACGTAGAGCTGAAGTAGCGTAACAATAAGAATGACACCAAAGAGAATCAGGGCTGCTGCGCTGGCTCTGCCTTGGTTGTTGTTGGACAACGAGTCATAAATAAAGCCGACCATGGTGTTTAGTCTTCCAGCATCATCCGGTGGTCCCATTGTTTCACCGAAGATACCAACAATACTGGTGTACTCTTTAAAGCCGCCAATAAAGCCGGTAATAACAACGTAAGCAATCATTGGAGATAGTAGCGGCACTGTGATTTTGGTAAAGACTCTTCTTCTTGAGGTTCCGTCAACCTTGGCTGCATCATAGTACTGTTTGTTGACGCTTTGAAGTCCGCCAAGAAGAATGAGAATCTTAAACGGAAGGGCGTTCCAAACAATGTAGATAACCATGACAGTCAGGTTGGCCAAGTAAGTAGAGCCGTAGTTAATCCAGTTAATGGGTTCTATTCCAAAAACTCCTAGGATGTTGTTGATAATTCCAGCAGTAACGATAAGTTGATTTTCTGTGCCATAGAAGCTACCGACAATGTTGAACATGGCGGCAAAGACCATACCAATAGCAATGGAGTTTGTCACATATGGCAGGAAGAATACAGTCTGTAGGAATTTCTGAAGTCCCTTGATGGAGTTTAGGGCAACTGAAATCAACAGGGCCAAGAATGTGGAGATTGGAACCGTGATGAAACAGATTATGACAGTGTTCTTCATACACTGGACAAATCGTTTGTACTTAACAACCTTTGTAAAGTTCCCTATGCCGAACTTGAACGTCATTCCGCCAACAGCTTTAAGTCCGCTGTAGTTCTCTAGTAGGGCCATTCTGATGGTGTTGAAGATTGGCCAAACTGTGAACACAAGCAGAATTACCAAAGCTGGGGAAAGATAAATCCAAGCTTTCCAGGGATGTCTGCTTTCAACCATGCTATTTGCCATATCACTTGTCCCCTATATAAATTCTTTCTTCAGTTTCCCAGTTAAACATAAAGACCTTGTTCGGCTTGAGTGCAAAACGAATCGTCTTGGATGTTGTGTCAATAACATTGTCTGCATCGATGATGGCGCGAACAAGCGGGTTATCTGAAGCTTCGTGGGTTGCAACAACACTTACATCGCGGCCCATGACCTCGACATTTTGGAAGTTGCAGACCATAGGACCGTCGGCCTTGAGAATGAAGCCTTCGGGACGGATACCGACGCGGACTTTTTGGTCCTTGATGCCTGGGACGTCAAGAACGGCGTCCTTTCCGATGTATAGTTTGCCACCTTTGACCTGCCCTTGGAAGACGTTAATCGGTGGGGTTCCAAGGAATTTGGCGACGAACAGGTTTGCAGGGCTGTTGTAGACGTCCTGCGGTTTGCCAATTTGCTGGACAACGCCTAGTTTCATTACGACAATCATGTCAGAGATGCTCATGGCCTCTTCCTGGTCATGGGTGACGAAGACGGTCGTGATGTTCGTGGCCTTTTGGATGCGCTTGATTTCCTCCCTAGTCTGTAGCCTTAGACGTGCATCAAGGTTCGAAAGAGGCTCGTCCAGAAGAAGAACGCGTGGCATCTTAACCAGTGCGCGGGCAATTGCAACTCTCTGTTGCTGTCCACCAGAAAGTTCCGACGGCTTTCTATCCATCAAATTGTCAATTTGGACAATCTTGGCGCAATCATAAGCCCTTTCCAGCATCTGCTCTTTGGTAAGCTTATCGGCACCCTTTAAGTTCTGAAGCGGAAACAAGATGTTCTGCTTGACTGTCATGTGGGGATACAGCGCGTAGTTCTGGAAAACTAGACCAACTCCCCTGTTTTCTGGTGGCAATTGCGTAACATCGTCATCACCGAAAAGAATTTTCCCCTTCGATGGCTTTTGTAGGCCGCAAATCATGTACAACGTGGTACTTTTCCCACAACCAGATGGTCCAAGCAAGCCCACAAGTTTCCCGTCGGGGATTGTAAATGTAAAGTCATTAACGGCAACGACTTCTTCCCCGTCCTTGCTTCGACTTGGAAACACCTTCGTCAAATTCTGCAATTCAACCTTCATAGCTTTCTACCTTCCTCCTAAAGCTCAATATTCGCGCTCCGAAGCCTCTTCCGCAGCCTTCTTCGCTTTATAATCAATCATCGCCTGCTCAGTCTCGAAAATCATCTGGCTTGCCATGTCGACCACCACACAATCTGAAACGAAGTCATGAATCATCAAATGGTTTTTGGTAAAGAAAATCATCAACCCCTGCCCGATGAAAAGGCCAACAACAATCAAACCGCCAAAAATTCCTGGCCCCGCCATAATCCCAATTGCATTAAATATTGTGAGAATAACAATTAACACGGGAATCATCGTCTCCACGACATACTTTCCCATAAACGTCCGAACAAACAGCTGCCCTGGCCGAATCCTGACCCCATTGGACCTCATTACCGCCAACCCAAAAATCTTCTTCCCCACGGTCTGCCCGTTCTTAAATATCAACGGTATAATGAACTCTATCACCACATACGCCAAAAAGATCGAGACCGTTGCAAACGTCACAATCAAGCGAACTATCATGTTAAGTGCCATCAGCATCTGCTGGTCATTGTTCATTGCATCTACCGCGGCATCGTAGTTTGCTCTATCACTTTCACTCAGCGCCTGATAGTCTTCCTGTGTTATCACACTATCGAAGTCCACATTGTATTGCTTTGAATACTTGTCTATCCCGTCTGAATACATGGCGTCATATTTGTTGTAATTGAAGATTGCAGACAAAAGCAACGCAAACCCAACTGCCAGTATCACGAGAAGTATTGCGTCTAACAAAAAAGCGGAGGCCCTTTTTAAAAGACTTCCTTTTTGAATGTCGTAAATCATAGGATACCTCTTTATCATAGCACGGCAACGCCCCTATTTACAATCAGAATTTGTTAATTATTTTTGTTCCTACTGTGATTTACTTCAATTCTAGTCCCCTAAAGTGCACCTATTTCAATCATTTCGTGGTTTACTAAGAAATGTTTTCACTAAAATCTTATTTTGAAAAAAACGCATGCTAAAAGTTGTCTCAAGGCCCTATTTCATGACGCATTACAAGCCTGTGTGGATAATCAAAGAGAATCTGCTGACAAATGAAGATAGCAATTCTTTTCAACTGGTACTAGTTTTACACACAAAGGGCACGACCTTTTAATAAGTCGTGCCCAAGTCATTTTCAAAATTAGTTTTTACGCAAAAAACTTAAACGCCATAGTGTCTTACAACCACATATAAACCGCCAACGAGATAAAAGCTAGCAGAAAATATAAAGCAGAGGCCAAAAGCAGACCCTTTGAAGTTTTGCGCTCAGCAGCCTTCCTCTCACGATATCCGTATAGGTCTTCTTTTTCTTCCCTGCGAAACACTGGAAATACTATCTCCATGGTATGTTTAATACCATATCCGATAACATCGAAAAGCCCTTGGTTTCGAGCGGCTTTCAATCCTCCGAAGCCTAAAAGCATAACTGCCGCGACGAAAAAAGCATCACAGGCGCAACGCGAGAGCAGATAGCCGCGGCGATATCCTAAGTAGAAAACGGCCACAGCGCAAATAGCGCCCATAGCCGTATCAAAAAGGAAACCCCGCAAAACTTCCTTTATCTGCCCTTCCTTATTTTTTTGCGCCATTCGCTAGCTCCGCCATGATTTTTTGGTACTCTGCCTCATTACATTGGACAAAATGCCCTGGCCGTACCTCGCGGAAACTCGGCTTATCCACACTGTAATCATGCTCAGCCAAAGGATTGTAAACGATACGTTTGCGCGCTTTTTCATAAATAGGATCTGGTAGTGGAATTGCTGATAGAAGCGAGCGCGTATATGGATGAAGTGGATAGGCAAATAGCTCGTCCGAATCAGCTAGCTCGACCATTTTTCCGTAATACATGACTCCGATTCGGTCTGAAAAATATTTAACAACCGACAAATCATGCGCGATGAAAAGAATCGTCAGATTGAAATGTTCACGTAAGTCATTTAACAGATTTATAACCTGTGCCTGCACAGATACGTCCAATGCTGATACAGGCTCATCGGCTATGATAAGCTCTGGCTGCATGATGATGGAACGTGCCACACCGATACGCTGTCTTTGACCGCCAGAGAATTCGTGAGGATAGCGAGAGGCGTGCTCTTTCACAAGTCCAACCATCTCCAGCATTTCATAGACCTTTTCATCAATCACTTTCTTGTCGCGCTCGCCCTGAATCACCAAACCCTCAGCGATAATGTCGCGAACTGGCATACGAGGATCTAGAGAGGCAATTGGGTCCTGAAATATCATCTGTATCTGCGTCACCAACTTGGTATTTTTGGCCTTACGCATTTCATTTTTGTACTCGGCTTCCAGTTTTTCTTTCTCAGCGCCTGTGGCCTTTGCCAGAAGCGGTTCATACTTTTCCTTAAGTTCTGCCACCAACTTCCGTGAATATACCTTATCGCAATCTTTTTGGTCCGTCTGCGCGGCCTTTATCTGCGCCTTCTGATTCGCTATGAACTCATCTAATTGTGCTTTTAACTTGGTCGCGTCAGCTCCAGGCTCTTTTATCTTAGTGTCATAATCCTCTTTCGCCTGCTTAATCGCATCCTTATAGGATTTGGTTCCAGCAGCGATGCGGACACCCTTGAAATATACGTTTCCGGAGGTGATGTTGTACAGTTTGATAATTGAACGCCCCGTAGTTGTTTTTCCGCAACCGGACTCGCCTACCAGACCGAAGACTTCGCCCTTCTTTATATCAAAACTGACATCGTCGACTGCCTTGGTCACAAAGTTCCCAGCTTTAAAATACTGGCATAGATGCTCTACTTTCAGCAAAATTTCCTCATTAGCCATCTTAACGCGCCCTCCTTTGGTTCATTCTGGCAATCCTGTCAGTGACTGCCTTTGGCGGATCGACCTTCGGTGCATCGGGGTGCAGAAGCCAAGTGGCCGCATAATGGGTATCGCTAATCTTAAACATAGGCGGCTGCCGCTCAAAATCAATCTTCATAGCATACTTATTACGTGGCGCAAAAGCATCGCCCTTTGGAGGATAAATCATATTTGGTGGAGTGCCCGGAATGGATTCCAGTTTCTCATCAGTATCCAAATCTGGCATCGATGACATTAGTGCCCAAGTGTACGGATGCGCCGAGTGGTAGAATATGTCTTCACTGGTACCATATTCCACAATCTTGCCGGCATACATGACCGCCACACGGTCCGCCATGTTCGCCACAACACCAAGGTCATGCGTGATAAATATGACAGAAAGTTTTCTCTGATCTTTCAGCCTATTAATCAACTCAAGAATCTGAGACTGGATAGTCACATCCAAAGCAGTAGTAGGTTCATCACAGATTAAGATATCTGGGTTAGCGGCAAGCGCAATTGCTATGACAATACGCTGACGCATACCACCAGAGAACTCAAACGGGTACTGGGTGTAGCGCTTGTGCGGTTCGGCAATTCCAACCTCGTCCATCAACTTGATAGCTCTGTGCTTAGCAATACGAGGTGTGACCTTGTTCACAACCCCAGCCGCATTCTCCATCAAGTAGTCGATAACATTCACCGTGGCAGTTTGGAAATCAGTTTTGTTCTCCTCAGTCATAACTTCGTTATAATGCTCCACAAGTCTGTGAATGAGGTGAGCAATGTTGTCCTTAATCAGGTTCAAATCGGTAACAGCTGCATCGGCAACTTCCCAGCCGGGCTTTTTGCCGCTAGCAACAATTCGGTCATGCTTTCTGACCTCCCTAGCATGCTTTCTCAGCACTTTGACATTCGCTTTAATTCCGTTGAAATAATGTTCAATCTCACTCTTTAAGCTACCAGAAAAGGTATAGCTCAAAGAATCTTTCACAATTGCAAGCGGATCGATGATCTTTTTCACAGCCTCAGTCAGCTTTTTATGAGTCTCAAAACACTCTCGCTTGTCCAAATCCTTACGACCATAGACTTCAAGTGCAGCAGTAAGTTCCGACACTGCCTTTTTCATATTCTCTCGGCTTTTGTCCGAAGAATACTTGAGTGCCCTCTTTGCATCTTTGATGAACCCAAGCATGAAGTGGCTGTCCAGATATTCCCTCAAGTAATCGTTTAGCTGCTCAATCGGCATATCCGGCAGAGGCTTATCAGAAAATGTCAGGTAATACCCCATACGGAAAAAATTCGGAGCGGTCTTATTCAGTGTGCTACCCACAATTTCACGAATACGGTACAGCTTTTTCAGTAGGTCTTTATACCTCTTCGCCTTAAAATCCCTCAAAAGCGAGGATGAGAGCGTTTTCATCTCTACCTTGAACTGTACAGGGTCAACCACATACTGATTAAGTGAATCCATGGACTGTCTTGCTATGTCTTTTAGACGATCCATAGTCCCCTTTCCTATGGAATTTTTCTCTAGCTCAAAGGCAAGCTTATCAATGTCATTGGCAGTCTCTTGCGCGGCCTCATGTGCCTTAAGGTATGCTGCCTCCAACTCGATATGCTTAAATTCAAATTTGTTAAAATTCTTGCAAATCTCGGCAGCCCTACCCTTAGCCTCAGCATCTGTGGCCGACTCTTCCATGGCAATCCTTAGCGATTTTAGATAAGAATTGAACGTAGTTCGGCACTCACGCTGTCTAGCCTTGCCCTTCAGTAGCATGGCCTCTGTCAGCTGACGCCCAATACGCACTATTGGGTTCAAGCTGGACATTGGGTCCTGGAAAATCATTGCAATCTTGTCACCGCGGATTTTATGAAAGTCTTCCTCAGATATCTTTAATAGGTCCTTGCCATCATAGATAATCTCACCTGATTCGACGATGGAGTTACCAGCCAAAATACCAAGGATGGCCTTGGACGTAACGGATTTACCAGAGCCAGATTCTCCAACGATAGCTAGGGTCTCGCCCTTGTACAAATCAAAATCAATGCCGCGGACGGCCTGTACCTTACCATTACTGGTATGGAAAGAAATCCTCAAATTGCGAACTTGTAGTTTATTTTCCATCAGTCGTCCACTCCTCTCGTAGTTGGGTTAAACGCATCACGCAAGCCGTTGCCGAACAGGTTAAAGCAGATCATCAGAAGTCCTAAGAAGATACTTGGGAACAACATAGCATGCGGAGCAGTAGTTGCAGCAGCATTGCCCTGACTAAGAAGCGTACCAATTGTAGTTCCAGCAAAAGAGCTCAGGTTTACAATTCCCAAATATGTCATTGAAGTCTCCGACCCAATAACACCTGGGATGACCAAGGCACAACTGGTGATGATGGTACCAATGGCGTTCGGGAAGATATGCTTAAACATCAGTCTACTGTCTTTGGCTCCAAGCGTTCGCGCAGCCATGACAAATTCCTGACTCTTAAATCTGTAGAACTGCTTTCTCGTAAGAGATGACATGCCAATCCACCCCGTTAACACGAACGCAAACAAGAAGGATGGAACTACGCCCACCTTCTGTGCCAAATGCAACTGAAAGAGTGTAGTCACAACAACAAACGGCACACCAGAAAGGACATCAACAATACGGTCTAAGACCATGTCAACCCATCCACCATAGTAGCCCTGAACAGCACCGTAAAACGCACCAATTGTCAAGTTGATAGCACTAACCAATAAGGCAAAAACTAGGGAGAAACGAGCTCCAAGTCCTATGGCGCAGAACAGGTCCATGCCCATAACATTCGTGCCCATCAGATAAGTCGGCTCATGCCCATTAATGTATTGATAATAATTGTAGTACAGCACACGACACTGGACAGAACCTGACTTAGCGTGAGAATAAACCCAACTTCCGTCATCACCCTCTATGCGAATCGAGTTATACGGAGCGCCAGCCAACTCGGTATAGGTTGAATATGCCGGAATAAAATTACCATTGTCATCTAAAATTGCCTCTCCAGTCGAATTTACCTTGTACCAAATATTTGGGTTACCAGAAATGCCACCAATATCAACTGGTTCAACATATGGGAAAATCACTTGAATGCCGGTTTCATTCTGCCAATCTTGGATTCTCTGATACTCAGCATAGTTGAAGTTTCTATACATAATACCCAAGGCATAGAACATATCAACTTCAATATCGTAAGTATAACGAGTAATCCAGTTACCTCTCTTTTTCTCCTGAAGTTCATGTGTGGCAACCGTACGGATTACTGGATTATAGCCAGTCTCCTCCGCGATACCCCGCCACATGGTCATGGCCTTCTCATTCTGGCTGTCCATTCTCCGCGCTCCGTTTAAGAATCCCAGATTATGCTCGGCTGCTGCAGGTAAAAATGGAGGATAGTTAACATACATAGCATCTTTATCGTTCGCGTCATACCTTGAGATAATAGGAGCAAAAATGGCAAACAGCACCAAAAAAAGGAGGATATAGGCTGCTATAACAGACGATTTGTTCTTTCGGAAACGAATCATGGCGTCAGCAAGGTAACCACGAGCCTTAGTCTGAAGTTCCGTGTCGTGGAGTTTCTCATTCTCCTGAACAAAGACAAATTTCTCAGCAGGAATTCTTTCATATGTCATATCCATCTTGCTCCCCCCTTACTTCTTAGAACCCATGCGGATGCGCGGGTCGATAAATCCGTAGCTTATGTCCACAACCAACCCAGCGGCCAGTCCTATTGCTGTATAAAAACAGGTAGACAGCATGAAGATATTGTAATCCAGACCATTGATGGCATTGAGTGTCAGGCCACCAACACCAGGGATTGCGAAGATTCCTTCTATAATCAGGGAACCACCTAGAATACCGATAAATTCACCAAAGATACCTGGGACAATAACCACGAAACAGTTACGTAGAGCATGACGCACAGTAGCCTGCGCCTTGGTTAGGCCTTTAGTACGCGCCAGTAGCATGAATTCACTTGTCAAAACCTCGGTCAATTCAGCACGTGTAGTACGAGTAAAACCTGCAATCACACCAAAAGAGAGGCTCAACACTGGCGGAATTAGGCTTCGGAACATAGCTAATGAGAAATAATCCGTGCCACCCTTCATCAAGAAAGGAAACCACTGAAGCTTATAACAGAAAAGATACTGCACTAAGAAAGCGTATACGAAACTAGGTACAGATATTACAACCATCGTAGCTGTGGAAAGAAAATAATCCACCCAAGTATTTTTCTTGAGAGCTGCAAATATTCCAAGACCAATACCTACTGGAATGCTCCAGATGATGGAGTACAGATTAACAATCATGGTTGCCGGAAGCTTACCAATAAAAACCTTCCATACATCCTGACCGAAATACAGTTTTTCAGACAGACCCCAGTCCCATCTAGTAAAGATATTCTTAAGGAATAGCCAGAACTGAACCAAATATGGTTCGTTATACCCCATTGCTTCGCGTCGCATCATGACAACCTTGGTGTGCGAATCCTCTGGCGGTAATACTGGCAGAGGCAACATCCTAATTAGGACGAAGCACATGAGAGTGATAACGAAAAAAACCATAATCATATATATGATTCTTTGTAGGGTGTATTTGACCATACAGATTTTCTCTCCTTCTCTTTCGGTCCTCGTGTTCCCCCCAGCCTTCCGCTTAATAATGGCACGCGTACCACAGTCATTTAGATGAAAAACAGTGAAAGGATAATGTAGACCAACACCCGCCCGTCTTCTGGATTGGGAGGATGCGGGGAACATGAGAACCCAATTAGGCTCTACAAACAAATGAACCGAAATTCAATGAAACGATAGCTGCGATAAGGTGCACCGCACCCACTATCGTAGGAATAAAGCGGCGGAGGGCAAGACAGCCCACCGCCGCCCGTCATCATATCCTCGCTGAAAGAGTAATTTCACTCAGCGAAGTATGGGTATAGAAACATTGATTAATACTGCAATGAGCCACCCTGACTTGCTACGTAATCAGCCCATTCAGCCTCATCAAAGTTGTACTTCAGGTATGCAATACCACCACGACCCATCATTGGGTTGTAGTCTTCGACGACATAGTATACCTGCTGGCTAAGCAGAGATCCACCGCCGTCCTGCAATACTGGTACGCAGTTGTAAGAAGTAAGCATGAACTTCTCAATCTCAGCAAGAATGTTCAAGCGGTTCTCAACAGAAGTCTGGCCATAGCCGAAGTTGTAATCTTTGCCGTTTACAGTCTTCATCGAGCCGTTCAAGCACAGAGCCCAGTCACGAGCAGACATGGTAAGATCTTCACCATCAATGTTGATAGTCAAGTCATACTTGCTTGCATCAAACCAGTTACCCCAGTATGCTCTGGAAGAATCGGTCCATGTGTCTGCCATGCTGAATGGGTCAAGAACTGATCCAGACCATCCGGCCAACTGTGTATCCATAAGACCATTTCTAAGGTTATCTGACCAAGCGTTTCCAACTGGTGCGGATGGAACAATAGCAATCTTGCCTTCGAAGCCAGTACCCTGAGCAGCGCCGTTAAGCGAATCATTCAGGAACTTCATTGTCTTCTCCAAGAAGCTACTCATTTCAGAGGACATAGCATAAACCATAGTGACATTCTGATCAGACTTGCCGTCGCCGTCTACATCGGTAATATAACCCTTCTCTAGAGCTTCCTCGTAGGCTTCCTGGAACTTAACCTTAGCAGTCTCTGGGTCATAACCAGTAATAGCATCTACAGCAGCATCAAGGTCGTTGTTATAATTGGCCAAATCAATTGAGTAGAAGTCTACCAAAGCCATCTTGGCCTGGTCTGTGTCACGATAATAAGCACTGGTTTCTGGATCATAGATGTAGGTGTTGCCGAGGAATGCGTAACCACCAGACCTTGAAGGTGAGACGGTAGCTGCCATCAACTCACGGTCAATGGAGACTGCGCAAGCGCGGCGGAAGCTTTCAAGCATCTGAACCTGAAGGTCAGTAGTGGTCTGATCAAAGTCAGCTGCTGCCTCACGTTCATTGATAACTTTCTCATAACCGTTGAAGAGCAAGAAGAAAATCGTCTCAGCAGGGGTTACATAGTAGTAATCACTACTACGATACTGATCATAGTCTTCAGACTGCAGACCATAGGTCATCTGCTGTCCAGCTAGGAACATCTGCTTGCGAGTAGCGGCTTCCTTAATATACTGAATATCAATTTCAGTGGTCTGGTACATATGATATGTATTGCCATCCTGAGGATCTACGTATGTATAGACATCGCTGTCCCAGCCCCACCAGTTATCATTCTTAACAAAGTGCATGGACTTGTCACTCTGGAAGGAACTCATCTTGTAAGGACCATAAGACACGGAGCTATCCATGCCAGTGCCGTAAGTGCTGAACCAAACAGATCCAGATGCTGTCTCTGTTTCTTTCAACAAGGAATCATAAAGGTCTGGCTTTACCAGATAGCTGGTGGACATACCATAGGTCATAAGGTAGAAACCATCTAGGGCATTCTTAAAGACAAATGTCAGCTCGTTGTCACCGGAGACGAAAAGACCTACATTGTCGAAGCTATATCCAGCTTCAAACGGATAGGAAATCACGCCAGTGTATGCTGTATCGTATCCAGTGCCAGCATAAGCGCCATTTGGTCCAAGGTAGTTATCCCACAGATACTTAGCAGAAACATAGTCCTCATCCTGACCTTCTGCAACAGCAGGGTCACGAACCATGACATCATTAGTAATAATACCCCAAGTATGAGATCCGTCTGGACCGCTAACGCCCCAGAAACCATTCATATCGACGGCAACCTGATCATCAGTTCCGCCACCTGCGATAAACTCTTCATAGGTTGTTCCCATATCATCGAAGCTGGTGAACACAGGGTTACCTGCGTTAGCATACTCTTCTGCGTTGACAACAACATAGCTACCTACAGAGTAGTCGGCAGCACGATAGTTTAGCAGTTCTGGGCGAAGAACGCGCTCCAAAGAATCAACAAAGTCCTGAGCAGTAATAGGTGTGCCATCATCCCACTTTAGGTTGTCACGAAGCTTGACGCTCCAAGCATAACCGCTGGTAGCAGATTCTGGAATCTTAAATTCAGGATGTGCTGCCTTGACAGCCTCTGTCACGTCTACTGGGTAATCTGCAGCCATTGATGGAACAATCACATAGCCTTCGAACGGCTCGCGTCCCTCAAGCGGATGAATCTGATCGTTGAAGAACAGGGTATACAGACTGTCAGTTGTATAATCGAAATACACAGAGTCATCAACAGTCTGATATGTGTGTGGGTTCCAGCCGCTGGGCAGAGTTGAAGCAGAGGTCTTGTAGATATACTTTCCACTCCCAGCTGTTGTTGCTGGAGTTGCTGCAGGTGTTGTAGCAGGTGCTGTTGCTGCAGGTGCTGCAGGTGCTGTTGCTGGTGTAGATGCTGTTGTTGTTGTAGTTGTGGTCGGTGTTGTAGTAGTTGTAGTTGTTGCATCCTTCTTGTTGCCACAGCTTACAAATACTGCAAGTGCCATCACTGAAACCAGCAAGATAGCAATAAACTTCTTCATTTAACTCTCCTTTAATAAAAGTCATTAATTTTTTAAATCATTGTCGTCCAATAACCCCTTGGAGAACAATATTTTGGTCAATGATACAACAGATGGTTGAAAATCTCAACTAGAAAATGCATTTTAAGCAAAATTTTCTACATTTTTTGGATTTCAAGGTCAAAATCTTTTGTTTAAAAAGACAAAAAATGTTTTTCAAAAGTTTTCCAGGAATGCAAGATGATGCAAAATGCTTTTTTCTTACTGCGTAATATATAAAAATGACAGATACTGACTGCGTAATAGCGAATGCAGTGTATTATTTACCTTCTACTTTGTCCAAACATACAATCGACCTCCTTGATTTACTGCTTGAAGACCTAGGAATGACATTTAGGCGGAGCATTCTGTCAAAAGTTCATGTTTCACTAAGTTATCTACCCACTTGAAATGCCTTAGTATAATCTGTGAATATGGGTAGTTTTGTGGTATCATCTTGGAAATGGATGCCTTAATGAATGAGACTAAGTACAGACTTTTGATTATTAACCCAGGGTCGACATCGACAAAAATTAGTGTATTTGATAATAAGGTGTGCCGGTTTACTGAAAGTGTTTTTCATGATGCGCCGGTTTTGCTGCAGTATCCGACAACAAATGCACAAATGCCGTTTAGGGCAGCTGTTATTAGAGAGATTCTCGAAAAACAGGGGATTGATATTCGGTCAATTAATGTTTGGGTAGGACGCGGGGGATGTGCGTACTCGCAGCAGGCAGGGGTGATGGAAATTGATGAGAGGTTGGTTAAAGATACGGTGGAGGATGTCGGTGGGAGCGACCATCCTGCAAAGTTGGGGGTTATGCTGGCGTATGATTTTTGTAGACAGTATGGGGGCAAGATGTATACGGTTAATCCCACTAATGTGGATGAGCTTTGCGATTATGCTAGGATTACTGGGATTGCGGGGGTGTACCGCAGGGCTCAGACTCATGTCCTAAATCAGAAGGCAATAGCGAAAATTCATGCAGAGAGTATTGGATTAAGCTATCATACTGGGTCTTTCATTGTTTGCCATATCGATGGGGGCATTACAGTTACGGCTCACCAAAATGGTAGGATGATTGACAGCACCGAAGGAGCTGGAGGGGATGGGCCGTTTTCGCCTACTAGACTAGGCAGCATTCCAGTAATGGAGATTGCTAAGTTTGTGGAAGGTCACTCGGTGGAAGAGCTGAAAACAATGTGCTCGCGCTCTGGTGGATTTGTAAGTCATTTTGGGACATCGAATGCGGAAACGATTCATAGGCTTGTAGATGCGGGTGATGCTAAGGCGACGACGATTTGGAATGCAATGATTTATCAGATATGTAAGGCTGTGGGGTCAATGGCCTCGGTCTTGGAGGGGAAGGTGGATGCCATTGTGCTGACTGGTGGATTGGTGAGATATAGTGATATAGTGCAAGGAATTATCAGGCGGTGTGGGTGGATTGCACCGGTGGCGGCGTACCCTGGAGAGGTGGAGCAGGAGGCGATGGCGGGCGCGGTTTTGGATGTTCTAGAGGGTAAGGCACAGGCGTTTCGGTACTCGGGGCGGCCGATTTTTGGTGGGTTTGAATGGGAAAATGGCGAGCATCTTGCTCAATGTGGGCCAAAGCGTTAGTGTAGATTTGGAGGGATTATGTTTACGTATTCGAGGATTGCGCATTACCACGAGACGGACAAGATGGGGATTATTCACCATTCGAATTTTATTAAGTGGATGGAAGAGGCCCGAATTGCCTACATGGAGTCATTGGGATACGGCTTTGAGCGTGTCGAGGCGCTTGGTGTGCTTTCGCCAGTTGCTGGGCTTTCTATTTCTTATAAGACGCCTGTTAAGTTCAATGACACTATAGATATAAGTGTTTCGATTACTCGGTATAGCGGGGTGATTCAAGAGGTGTCTTATTCTTTTATAAACCACAAAACTGGGGATCTTTGCGCAACTGCTACTTCGAAGCATTGCTACACTAAGGATGGCAAAATAGTGAATCTTAAGCATGAAATTCCAGAGTTGCATGAAATATTTACTGCACAGTTGGTGAAGCCTGAGAGTTAGATTCGGTTTGTTGGATTCGGCTAGTTAGATTCGGTTAGTTAGATTCGGTTTGTTAGATTTGTTTTGTCAGATTTGGTTAGTTAGATTCGGTTTGTCTGAGGCAATTTTAAATGAGATGGGAAAGTGGATTGCGGTGAATAGCTGTTTTAGGGCTAGGTGCATCCCAAGTACAGAGTTTTCTCATTTAACAAAACACTTCCCTATACATCTTCACATTTACTTACATAACAGTCACTATCCAAAGCTAAAATACTTCTGCACTAAAGGGAATTTGGTTTTAGTACAGAAAATTTTAAAACACTTTTCTCGATGAAAAACTAGTTGTAAATGGTGACACATAACACCATACAAAACACACTGCTAACACGGATAGCAAAATACACCCCACAAGGCTAGCGATTAATTGACTTTTAGGCCACAAGGGGGTATATAGTATGCAGATATAATATTATCTAAGGAGAATTCTAGATGAGCATTATTGATCAGATTACAGCAAGAGAAATACTTGATTCTCGCGGAAACCCAACAGTAGAAGTTGACGTCATCCTTGAAGACGGTTCGTTCGGCAGAGCTGCAGTACCATCCGGCGCTTCAACTGGAGTGCACGAAGCAGTAGAGCTTCGCGATGGTGACAAGAGCCGCTACCTCGGAAAGGGTGTTTTGAAGGCAGTTGACAACGTCAACAACATCATTGCCCCAGCTATTGAGGGTATGGATGCCCTAGATCAGGTTGCGATTGACCGCGCAATGATTGCTCTTGATGGTACACCAAATAAAGGCAAGCTTGGTGCAAACGCAATTTTGGCAGTTTCAATGGCAACAGCACATGCTGCGGCAGAGTATCTTGGCCTGCCACTTTACAAGTACCTTGGTGCATACCATGCATGCGTACTTCCAGTTCCAATGGCAAACATCCTCAATGGTGGTGCACACTCAGACAACAAGGTTGACTTCCAGGAATTCATGGTCATGCCAATTGGCGCAACAAGCGAGAGAGAAGCAATTAGAATGATTGCTGAAGTTTTCCACAACCTCAAGTCAGTTCTTAAGGCAAAAGGATACAACACAGGCGTTGGCGACGAAGGTGGCTTTGCACCTGACTTGCAATCCAACGAAGAGGCTCTAGAGGTCATCATGCAGGCCATTGCAAAGGCTGGTTACACCGCTGGTCGTGACGGCGACTTCATGATTGCTTTGGACCCCGCCGCATCCGAGCTTTACGACGAGGAAACCGGCCTTTATGAACTCAAATGGACCACCCACGAAAAACTCACCTCCACACAGATGGTCGACCTCTGGGAAAGCTGGGTCAACAAGTACCCAATTATCTCCATCGAAGATGGCATGGCCGAGGATGACTGGGATGGCTGGAAAATGCTCACCGACCGCATCGGCGACCGCGTCCAACTTGTCGGTGATGACCTATTCGTAACCAACCCTGCTCGCCTTCAAATGGGTCTTGACAAAGGCGTCGCAAACGCAATCCTCATCAAGGTAAACCAGATTGGTACCCTCACCGAAACATTCGAGGCCATTGACCTTGCTAGACGCAATGGTTATGTCTCCATAGTGTCGCACCGCTCTGGAGAGACAGAGGATTGCACCATTGCAGACTTGGTTGTTGCTCTAGAGACTGGCGAGATTAAGACTGGCTCAATGAGCCGCTCAGACCGCCTTGCAAAGTACAACCAGCTCATTCGCATTGAAGAGGAGCTTGGCGACATTGCCAAGTATGCTGGCCGCGGCGCTTTCCGCGTTCTGTAATGTTCCACACGTGCCTTACACAGATGTGTAGCACATGTGCTAAGTAACGAACACTCCTTCGCTAAAGGAATAAATATTGGCACCTAGATACTCCGTCTAGGTGCTTTTTTTGTCATCAAAGCATTTTGGTGAGTTGATGCACTAAATCGGCACCACAATCTATTTTTGGTCATGGTTACTTCAACAGGTTTTATATCATAAAAGAGGCACAAACTCTGATAAAGACACCTCTTCAAACCCTGATGTGCACTAGTAATTTGGTACTATATTTTATCTTGCTAAGTCCTTTGGAAGATTTTATAGTTAAGATAGTTAAGTGTCAAAAAGGTTAAAACGAAATGAATCAAAAGAAGAAAAAAGTGCCAGTGGGTTTTGAAAGTTTCGAAGAAATCCGAAAAGATGGCTATTACTATGTAGATAAAACAGGCCTTATTATCGATTTGATGAATAACCTAGGAAAAGTTAATCTCTTCACTCGCCCTAGGCGTTTTGGTAAGACACTTACTTTGAGCATGCTAAAGTCCTTCTTTGAGGTTGGAGCAGATAAGAGTTTATTTGAAGATTTGGCTGTAAGCAATGACACAGAACTATGCGAAAAACACATGGGCAAATACCCAGTGATATCTATTTCACTCAAAGGTGTAGACGCTCTTACATTTGAGAAAGCATATCAACGACTGGCTAACATCATTAGGAATGAGGTATTTCGCTTAGATTTTTTGATTGATAGTGATGCAATATCAGACAATAAGAAGCAGTCTCTTCGGAATATCGCGGAACGGAAAGAGGACTTCTCTGATATTGAGTCTAGTCTGCAAACTCTCTCTATCCTTCTTGAAAAGTACTACGGACAGAAGGTCATTCTCTTAATTGATGAATATGATGTTCCTTTGGATAAGGCATATCAGCATGGCTATTACGAGCAGATGATTGACTTGATTAGATCAATGCTTGGTGCTGCACTAAAAACCAATGATAGCCTATTTTTCGCAGTACTCACTGGGTGTATGCGCATATCAAGAGAGAGCATATTTACAGGGCTTAATAACTTAAAAGTTTATTCAATTTCGAATCAAAAATTTGATGAATACTTTGGTTTCACTGACCAAGAAGTTGGCGATATGTTGGCATATTACAATCTAGAGCAGTTTCATGAGCAAATTCGAAAATGGTACGATGGATATCGTTTTGGCAATCAGAATGTATATTGCCCATGGGATGTGCTTTATTACTGTGATGATTTACTGGGTGATCCGTTAATGGAACCTCAAAATTATTGGCTAAATACTAGCGGCAATGATATTGTTCGCAAACTCATAGAAAAGGCTTCTTCTGCTAGTGAAATGCAAGGAGAAGTAGAAAGCCTGATTGAGGGAAATATAATTTCAAAAAAAATCAACGAACAACTTACCCATAACGAGATAGACAATGATGTTAACAACATCTGGAGTTTGCTCTATATGACTGGCTATCTAACAATTACGGATAGACCTTCAGATGGCTGGTATAATCTACGAATACCAAATAAGGAAGTTCGGCAAATTTTTCAAGAGCAAATATTATAGTAAACGACAAAATTAATTTTACTTAAAGCTGCACAAAGTTCTAAGTT
>X301_European_Hare__coassemble_960_pt1 | contig 29882 bp, 47 predicted proteins | sample X301_European_Hare__metabat2_high_PE_015 | metagenome-assembled genome bin X301_European_Hare
GGCGACATGTATTGCTCTCACAGTTTCATTTGCACTTGTTAAAGGGGCGATTTATGCATTAATAGGGGCGTTCACGGGGGTCTCGCTAGTAATTAAAGGTGTGGTAATTACACTAGGAACGATTCCCGCGGTAATGTCTGGTATAGTAGGAATATTTGTTTTAATAAAGACTGCTATTGGTGGGGTTAATTTTGCCTTTATAGCAAATACTGCAATTGTAATGGCATGGAATACTGCAATTGGGTTAAGTAATGTTATAGTATTTTCTTTAATTACTACGATTGGAGTTTGCAAAGCTATAATACTTTCCTTAGCTACAGCTTATACTGCGGTAAATCTTGCAATTATGGGTTTTAATGTTTCAGTTGCGACTAATACAGCAATTATAACCGCATGGAATACTATAGTTGGAGTTTGTAAGACTGTAATACTTTCTATAACCACAGCATACACTGCGGCTAATCTTGCAATCATGGGGTTTAATGTATCGGTCGCGGCAAACACAGCAATTATAACTGCGTGGAACACTGTGGTTGGGGTCTGTAAAGCCATATTGCTTCCACTTACCACAGCATATACTGCCGCCAATCTTGCAATCATGGGTTTTAATGTTTCAGTTGCAGCGAATACAGCACTTGTAACAGCATGGAATGCCGTGGTTGGGGTTTGCAAAGCTATACTAGCACCTCTGGCTACAGCTTATGCAGTGGCCAATCTTGCAATCATGGGGTTTAATGTATCGGTCGCTGCAAACACAGCACTTGTAACAACATGGAACACTGTGGTTGGAGTTTGTAAAACTATAATACTTGCTTTAACCACAGCTTACACCGTAGCCAATCTTGCTGTCATGGGGTTTAATGTTTCAATTGCTGCGAGTACTGCAATCGTAACGGTGTGGAATGCTACAATTGCAATAAGTAAAGCATTATTTATTTCATTGCAGGTATTATTATCTTCTTTGGCGGCCGGGTTTGTTGCTGTTAAAACAGCGATTCAGGCAATGCAAATTGTTCAAAAGACAACTATTGCAATTCAAGCGGCTTTGAATGCGGCGATGTCAGTCGGAACAACAGTTGTCGCTGGTTTTACATCTGCAATTAATTTATTAAAATCCGCATTGACTGCGCTTAAAGCCATAAGCATAAAACAGTTAGCAAGGAAGATGCTCCCGTTTGTCGCATATGGAACTATTATTGCCGGTGTGATTGTTATTCTCTGGAAATTCCGTGATGCATTCGGTGCGGTCTGGGATTATATCAAAGGCTTAGGTGCTCAGTATGCCAAAATATGGGGCCCGATAAAAGATATCGTGGTGAAGACTTTTAAGGTCGTCAAAGACGCATTAGCAATGGGTAATTATATCGGTGCGGTCAAGGTAGGCTGGGCGGCTTTGAAACTTGTGTGGTTGGCCGGTATTATGCCATTAAGAAAAGCATGGCTTGAATTAAAGAATTTTCTCCTCGATTCGTGGGCGATAGCGTCTAACACAGTTTTGGGTATAGGGAACAGCCTCTGGTACGGACTGTTAATCGGTTTAAAGACTGTCGGAAATCTGTTGCAAAATGCATGGTCTGATATTTGGACTGAGGTTTTAAATGCTTTTGACACAACTCTGTCTGAAATCAAAAAAGGGTGGATTCGTCTAAAGGGATTATTTAATTCAGAGGAAGTTGTAAATGCACAAATAGAAGCAGAAAACAAAGAACTTAAAGCCACAAAAGAAGCCCGGACTAAACAAGCTGAAGCCGACAAAAAACAACGTCAAGCCGAACTGGACGCATTAACAAAAAAGAAAAACGAGGTTGCGCAAAAACTAGACCAAAAACTACTTGAGGATATTGCGGCGAACAAGAAGGCTTACGAAGACGCAATGGAAGAGGCCTCCAAGAACTTAACGAAGGCAGAAATTGACTGGCGAAACGCCATGTGGGAAGTAAAAAACCAAGTAGAGAAAAAGAAAGAAGACCTGAAAAATAAAAATAACGATGTTGTCAATGCGAACAACGGGGTGAACGCCGCCAGTACGCAAAATGCCACCAACATTGCTACTGGCAATTGGAGTCTAGAAGCATTATCACAATTAATTGGAACGAGTTCTGTAGCAGAACGGACAGCTGTAGCTGCAGAACATACCGAGAAAATCAATGAAAAATCTTTGGAGGAGCAAAAAGAGCAAACGCGCAAGCTAAAAGAAATGCTTCGTAAACAAACTGAAAATAGGTATTACGTTTACACATAAAGGAAATCGCAAATGGCTAAGGTTGAACAATCATATGAAGCCCACACTAAAGCGATTAATGCATATGGAGCAATAGTTTCTGCGGAAATACACTATATCGTTTTTGAAGCTAGGGATGAGGAAGATGCATTGCAAGCTGTGTTTGGCGTGGCAGAACGTGAAGTTGGGATGGCAACTTTAACTCGCATTGAAATTGAGAGCCGAGAAAACCATGAGACATACAAGGTCAGAGCGGAATATGAAATATCATCCGAATCGGGCGGAGATAGTAGTAATAATGTTGAAAAACAGGAAACTACAATAAGTTTTGATTGCGGCGGCGGGACCAAACACATCAACTATGCCATTGTTCAGACAGAGCATAGATACAAATATTATCCCGGTCAAGTGGATATCGGCAAAGCAATAAATTGGAACGGCAAGGTCGGTCCAGAGAGTGAGATTGCCGGTATTGATATACCGACAGCGCAGCTGCGCGAAAGTTACACTAGATATATGAAACCTTCTCAATTAACAACATCATTTAGGAAAAAGGTTGCGAGACTGGTCGGTAAGGTTAACAATGGCTCATTTAAGGGCTGGGACGCCGGTGAAGTGATGTTTCTGGGTATGAGTTTTTCCGGCGCAGAAAAAGGGCCCGACAAGATTGCGGTAACTTTTAATTTTGCCATTCAGTTGAACGAGGAATTAGCAGAAATTGCTGGGAAAAAATTTAAAGATAAACAAGGATTTGATTATGCATGGGTGTTGCACAATTCTGAAGTGACCAAAGATGGTGTGAAAGTTGATATTGAGGCTATTTATGCTGCTCGAGTTTGTGAAAGAGCAAGTTTCAGGGATTTAGGACTGTAAAAATGGCATTTTATCCTGATGTACAACCCGGTGATAAATTTCAGCCCGACGTATTACTGGCTAATGATGTCCGGCACTTGTTTAACCGCATAGACGGATTTAGAAGCGGAATACGAGGAAGAGTACAACCCAATTACACGACAATAAAAGTGTATTGCGAAGAACCTTTGCGAGCCAAGGATGTTGTGAATCTGAAGAATGATGGAGAAATCATCAAAGGTGCTATTCCATGCGAGTTGTATTGCGATCATGCCAAACCATGGGGGATAATAACAGTACCGCCAATGCAACAAAATGGATTTGGAGAATGCATTATTGGTGGCGCGTTTAATGGCATTAATGGCTACAATCCAATTTATTTAAGACCGGGAATATGGAGAGAAGGTTGGAGCAAAGCACCGGCCAACGGAGCATTAAATTTACATGTAGGACGCTATAGCTCATCCGCTGTCAAAATTAATAGCGAGCCTTCTGAAAAACCATATAATGGTCTTTTTAAGGTTGAAGTAAAGGAAAACGGTGAAAATAATTTCAGTGCAAAAGTTGTAATGGGTGGAACTGCTAAGCGAGATTATTGCGGTATTATCATTTTTAATTATAAGATTTACACAGTTCCGGTAACAGAAATATCAATAACAGATAATGCATTCTGGCTTGTTATGTTAATAGACCCTTCATCTGATTATAAAAGCATAAAGGTTCAGATAAAGGCATATTCAAGATATGATTCATGGTACGGTTGGAGAAGTTATTGTTTGTGTGGATTTTATTGGAGGGAGATAAAGAGTGAAGATAAAATCATAAAAAAAGTATGTGTGACGCAAAATGCTAATGCTAAATGGTATGCGCCGCTTGTGTTTAATGCAGTAAAAGTTGACTGGTAGGTAAAAAATGGCATTTTATCCTGATGTACAGCCGGGTGATAAATTTCAACCTGACGCATTGCTGGCCAATGATGTCCGGCACTTGCTTAACCGCTTGGATGGATTTACTGGGAGTGTCGCAAAGGAAACACCATTTAATAACACAGTTGTGCAAGTGTATTGTCAAAAAGAATTAAAACCGGGAACAGCCGTAAACTTTAAAGATGGTGGGGAAATGATTAGAGACGTTATCCCATGCGAAGTTTTTAATAATCCATTTAAACCATGGGGAGTTGTTCCCAATGGATTGCAACCAAATAAGATTGGTGAATGTGTTGTAAGCGGAGCAGTTAAAGTCAATATTTCCGGTGATATAAAAAGTCACGCATTACCAAGTACCAAAAATTCTCAAATATTTGAAACGGCAGATACAGGTGCGTTTATTTTGTACAGAAGTCAGACTAGTTCAGATGCGATTATACTGCTCAACAGCAAGCCAAAAGAAACAGGGTACAATGGTTTTTTCAAAGTTGAAGTTGAAAAAAAAGGCGAGGCTGATTTCCGAGCGAGAGTTGTTACCGGAGGAACTATAAACCGAGATTATTGCGGAATTATAATATATCGAGGGAAGATTTACAAAATACCGACAGCAGAATTCTCTATAACAGATAAAATTTCGAGTATTGTATTTTTAACAGAATATACTGACAGCCTTGATTTGACGTTTAAGATGTTTACATCAAAGCCGGATGACTATTGGGAACACAAATGTTTGCAGATATACAATTGGCAAACACGTTATCTTTGTTATTTTGATTGGAAAGAAGAAAAATATGAAAATAAAACCACCAAACTTGTAGATGTAATTCAAGTGTATGAATTATATAAGCCGTTGTATATATTTTCAAATTATCCAACTGAAAGATTAGATACATGAGGTAATTATGGCTTTTTACCCAGATGTATTTCCCGGTGACCAATTTAAACCTAATGCATTATTGTCAAATGATGTCCGGCACTTGCTTAACCGAATGGACGGATTTAAGGGAGGGACTCCAGCTGTTTCTCCATACAACAGTACTGTTATAAAGGTTTTTTGCGATAACAGATTAAAGGCAGGAACAGCAATAAACTTTAAGGATTTAACAGATAAGGTTAATGATGTTATCCCATGTGAGGCATTTAATAATCCGACAAAAGCATGGGGAGTTATTCCTATAGATTTAGAGCCAAATAAAGTTGGCAATTGCATTATTAGCGGGTGTATAACGGTCAAAGTTGAGGGCGATGTTAAGGATTATGTTCAACCACAATCTTCTAATCCTGAAGTATTTAAATATAGCAAGTCGGGCGCGAAGGTTTTATTTAGAAAAAACGATTATGAAGCAATTATCTTGTTAGATTATTATCCTCTTGAACAGCCGGAAGGGAAAAAAGAGCAATTCATGGTTAAGGTAATTGAAAGAAATAATCAGTTCTTTGCAAGGGTGTATAATGGTTTAAATCCTGATTCGGAATATTGCGGTACTATAAGATTATTAAGTTATGGTGAGAGCAGCGATGCCCCATATCAAGTTATATATAATATTCCGGTTACTGAGATACCAATAACAGAGGAAATTACAAACATTTCACTTTTTATAAATACGTTTCCACCTAAAGGGGGTGTTGAAATAATCGCCAAAAAACCTGATGAGGACATATTCCCAATTCCAGAAAAATATAATAGTCTAGGCGTATCCAGCAGTCAATATGGCAGAGACTTTGTTTATCAATTTAGGTTTAATGGGGATAACGACGGATGCAATAGTGACCCCAACCTTTATACTTATATGTTTGATTTATGCTATTTGTCATGGGAGCGTAGAACGCCAACAGAAATAACGGTTTCTGCTATAAAAATTAATCGCTCAGTCTGGTATGAAGACCTATCTGTTATTGCATTTGCGTTTGGTCAGGAATTGGCTATTTGTGCAGAGCCCCAAAACGGTAAATTGGAGAATGCCACTTGGAGTATTCGAGGCGATAGATACGATATGTCCAAACCAGCAGGAAGGTTTACAATCTATTATGAAGATTATGCAAATGATTATCGAAATGATTTTATTGTACACGAAAAAGAACAATTCGAAATAAAAGCACAAGAGATAAATCTTTTTGACAATGGAGTAACTTATATTTGTTTAATAATTAAATATAACCGTAATCCAAAAAAAGTTGAAAGCAGTATCGTGACATTTAACGAATTCCATGGAACATGCATATATGATAAAAATGCACAAACTATAACACATTGTTTTGGAGAGATAAAAAAAGAAAACGGAAAAATTTTATATGCAACAAGATGGGGCCTTTATTGGGGTTATTTTGCAAGGGAAATTGATGTAGACGGAATTAAATGGCTATAGGAGAACAACTATGCAAAACGTTAAATTTTACGTATCAGCACCACAGACTCTTGGTGTCGTCCGGGATTATGCCAATGCTAAAAATGCCACTGCGCCTACTCTAGTCCGCGGCTGTGAAGTCTGCCTGAAGATGCGAGTTTTCGCAAATGCTGAAGGCGATGTTCCTTATCCTTCGGAGCAACTTAATAAAATTGTCTCGTGGCAGTGGGCGATGGATAAGGATTTTAATGAAGCTACCAGCTACATTCTGGAGGCAGACAATGACCAGATTACTGTTTCCGACATTACCGAGAACAGCGAGGACGGCACGGAGATTAAATACACAGAAATATCTATTCCCATTTCGAATATGAACACCGAGGAACTGGCCGCATGGCTCGGAACGAACAAAGCACAAACCGGGTTGAATGGCGAGTTGGTAGGTTTCGATGGCGATGGCAAGCAGATATTTGTTCTTCAAGTTGAGGGATTCACAATCCGTAACAGGATAACATCTCTGGGCGACCCGACTCCGATTGACCCGGCATATTTGACGACGGCACAGGCGCGAGCCTTGATAAAAGCTGGTCATTATATCCCGGTGGGCGCAACAGGAACTCTGGAGGAACGCGAGCAATACGGCGAAGAAGAGGAAAATTTTGTGTTCTTCGATACTGATAATGCTTGCTACTACTTTAAAACCGCTGAAGGCTGGACCGAGGCCTTTCCTCTGCACGGCCGAGATGGAGTTGACGGAACTGTAAGTTTTGACAAACTCTCGGACGACCAGAAAGCACAACTCAAAGGTGACCGGGGGGAGCGTGGCGAGCGAGGTGAAAAGGGTGCGGACGGAACCGTAGCTTTCGACCAGCTAACTGAAGAACAGCGCTTGCAGCTCAAGGGAGATAAAGGCGACACCGGTGCGGAAGGTGCCAAGGGCGAGAGGGGCGAGAGAGGCGAGACCGGCCCGGAGGGCGAGAAAGGCGACCCTGGTGCAGCGGCAGGGTTTGGAACACCGACTGCCGAAATTCAGGTACTGGAGCCGGAAGGTGAGGCATCGGTTGAAGTTACCGCACAGGGTGCTGATACCGCCAAAGAGTTTCACTTCAAGTTCGCAATACCGAAAGGACGTGACGGAGTTGACGGCACAGTCAAGTTTGAGAGTTTGAGTGAAGAACAAATTGCGACGCTTAAGGGCGAAGGCGATATGAAAAAATCCGTCTATGATAATAACGATGATGGACGGGTTGACGGGGCAGACCATGCAACGAAGGCCGACAGCGCAGACAACATCGGGGAGAAAACCGCAGAAGAAGTCAAAAGTGCAGTAGAAAAGGCACATATCCACGAGAACAGCGATGTTTTAGGTAAACTCTCCGAAGAGGGAGGAAAACTCCAGTACAATGGCAAGGCAATCGAAATCGAGTTGGACACCAGCGACAACATGCTTAAAAGTGTCTATGCCGACAGCGAGGGAGGGGCAGTCAAAAAGGCCAAGGAAGCGACTCATGCCAGCGATGCCGACAATGCCACCAAAGCCCAAACTGCGACTCACGCCACAGAGGCTGATACCGCTACTCATGCGGAAACGGCCGGAAGTGCGACTACGGCCGAGACGGCAACGACCGCGGAGACAGCAACAACCGCGGAAAATATCGGCGGCAAGAATGCGACGGAGGTTGCCGATGCGGTTGACAAGGTGCATGAACATTCGAACGTTGAGGTGCTGGGCAAGCTTTCCGCACCAAAAGGCAGGTTGCTTTACGATGGCGGCAGTGTAGTTGACGAGTCAAGGCTGCTGCCAGGTGATCCCCAAAACGGAGACCTTGCAATCTACAGCAGGAAGGTTGAAAAAGATAACTATAACACGGAAGATACCGTCCTGTTGCTTCAGGATTTTCAAGATGGGGTTCTTAAAAACACAGCCTTAGGTGCGACAGGACGCCTTATTAATAATAATGTTGCTTTGGCTGATGGATACCTGGAATATGCAGGCGGTTCTGATAGTTATATCGAGTTTACTGAAAATTCCTTTCAAATGGATGGGACTGCGGACTGGACAGTTGATGTTCGTTTAATTGCCGAAAATACGAATGGCGCACAGTATCTTTTTGGTTCCCCAACCAATTCTGACTTACAGATTGCAATATTCAGAGACCGTCAGATTGTAGTTGCGTATAACCTTCCTGACCAAACCGGACATGCTATTGAGTATGGTGAGGAATTTACGTTTTCAGTTACCTGGGATCACGCAACTCATACTATACGTACGTGGAAGAATGGCAAAAACATGAAAAAATATGTGCTGTCTGGGAACCAGATTTGTTTCGGATTTTCATCCAGCCATTCATTCCGCCTTGGCAGAAACAACGTAGACTCAGGTTTGAAAGGCAAAGTTAAATACTGGCGCTTGACCAACGCAAGGTTGTATGGTGACAGCGAATTTACACCCCCGCCCGATAGGTACGAGACTGCTCCGGCCGGAGTTTGGAACAAACTCAATTTCGACACGAGCGGTATTGCAGAAGGCGACCTGCTAATGTGGAACGGCACAGGGCTGACCAAAATCACACTATCGGAACTGAAAGCAAAACTGGAGGGACTGAGTTGATGTTTATTATTTGCAAGCCGGTAGGGACATCAATGTCCTTACCAAATAAAACTAATAAAAACCTTTAACTTAATGGAGGTAAAAAATGTTAATCGATTGCTATGGTTTCGAGAGTTCAAGTATCTATTTCCGGAACAAAGAAAAGCACGTTCACGAATGTGCAAAGTCCGGCAGTATCACCTATCTTCGTTTTTCGACCGATGAAATTGGTCCGATTCACAAGATTGATGAGACTGACCCGGCCGACCGTAAAATCATGTGGGCTTACGGCGCCTGGGAAGACCGTGAAAGTCTCGACTACAAGACCGACAAAAACACTCCGCTCGAAGTAAGTGAGGTGAAATAATGAACGACATAATTTTTGATCCAATCCTTGGAACTCTCCGGACAGGTGACGGGGCAACCATTGCCTCGCTTTCCGAGGAGGAAGTTGAAAAACTCAAAGAACAACTCGGTATAAGCAGCAGTTCTGGTTCAGGGGTTGGAATAACAATCGGAAGTATTGTGTTTGACCCCATTCTTGGAAAGCTGCGGACCGCCGACGGTGGAGGCGTGGGAAAATTATCTGAATCCGACGGCAAGTTGATGTGGGATAATATTAATCTGATCGGTGATTGCCAGAAAGGAACCTCCGGATACACAAAACTGGCCAATGGCATCATCATTCAGTGGAGCAGCGGAACTCTAACGCCGGAATCGGCGACATTAGAATTCCCAATGGCATTCCCGACGGCTTGTGCTGTTGCTATTCCCTATAATCAAAAAGATGGAACGGCTGTCAAATTCACCATAAGCACAACCGGCTTAAAGTTTGACGTCTCATCCGAGCAGTTGGAAATTAGTTACATCGCAATAGGCTATTAATGGAGGAAACTATGCCTAAAAAAAAAATAATGATATGTGTTTCCGGCGGGGGAGCGATCCAGCTCGAAAGTGCGACCGGAGTTTTTATGGCACTTGACACTCTCGGAGTCCTTAAAAGAGCTGGCCGGGAATATCGGGCATGTTCAGGGGGAGCACCGGTAGCCGCACTTCATTGTTCCGGATTCCGCGGCACCGAAATTGCTCAGCTTATCAGGAACACACCAATGAAGGAACTGGTCTACCATCCGTTTCTCGGCCGGTACTTTGACGCTTCCGGAGTGTGGGATCTGCTGCTTTCACATATGCCGAAGGAACCGTTGACCAATTGCCGGGTGGCCGTAACCCGAATTGAGACGGCTCCCCACAAACAGCCGGACGGAACGGTGGAAAGGTCTTTCGCGGCCATGTGGTCTTGCATGGTTGACGCCACTCCATCAACGGTGGTGGCCAGTATGTCGATTCCCGGTGTGTTTCGGCCGGTTAAAATTCAGAACGACCTCTACACTGATGGCGGAGTCAAAAATCTGATTCCGACACCAGCGATAGATGAAATAAACGACTATGCACACATTTACATAATCCTCTCGCCGGTTAAAAAGACCGTTCCAAAGAATGACTGGAGTTTAATCAACTGGTTTTTTGGTACGGAACTTAAATCGGCCGCAGGGTTGCTTGACAGAGAAATAACACAAATATACGAGGACGGGTGGCACAAGCTTTCAAACGTGACTGTTATCCGTCCTGACGTACCGGAAAAATTGTGTGGACGCTCTCTGATTTCTGAAATGCTAGAATGGTCAGAGGGGAATGCCATGATTGACCGTGCCTTCCAGTTCACACTTGAACTTCTGGGAGGAAAAGAAAATGAAAGGACTAATAACAAACTGTGTTGACGCATTAATTGCCATAATTTTAGCAGGGATTGGCGGATTGATACGAGTACTAGCAAACCATAAACATGGAGAAAAATCTCCCAGTTTCGGCAGGGTGTTTATCGAGATACTCATTGCCGGATTCTCCGGCCTACTTGTTGAAACCTTGTTGCACAAATGGAATGTGGATTCCGACACGAAGATTGTGGTTGTGGCAATCAGCGGTTATGCGGCGAGGGAGGTTATCGAGGTGATGTGTTTCTTTTCCGCTAGCATACTTGGGACATTCGTCAAGAAGGTTGAGGACGCAAACAAAAAAAACGATAATAATGAAGGAGGAAGCAACTAATGAAAACGATTTTTATAAAGGAAGCACACTCCGCAGCGGTTTTTTCTAAATTGGCAATAACTGCTGTCGCGCTGTGTGTTCTGGCTGGCTGTGTTATGCCGAAGGAAATTGAAGAAAAAAAAGACGTGAATGTGGAAGTTGTAGGTTAAGGCAGTTTGCCACCATAATAACAAATTTAACTTGATGGTAACTTGACAAACTCGCCGATTTTAGAACATCTAAATAGCAAATTAACCTCAACTAGCACATAAATTTAACTTGATGGTAACTTGACAGAATGACAAAAATCCACGCAAATAGCGTTTTATATATTTATCGCCATGCAGAGAGATTCTTTCCGGCGTGATGGTGACCGGCGACTTTTCAGGTCTGTATGGTAAACGGTTGCTCCTGAAGGTCGGTGCTCAAAAGCCGCGTCCCGCTGGTGGCGATTATCACTATCACAGTGGGCGGAGCCGGATGGATTCGGCTCTGTTTTTATATATAAAATTATGCTATATTATTTTTGTAAAGCGCGAAAATAATGATAAATTGGATTTTAGAAACACAAAAAAGGAATTCTAAAAAATGACAACCACAACAATTATCAAAGACTATTGGCTCAGAAAAGATGGAATGCTGTCACGTTGTCACGACAACAAAACCTTGTACTATGCGTGGTGCAAAGAGATTGCCAAAGCCTTAAAAGACACTCCGTTTAAACATCAACCGGAAACCGGGGAACTACTCGGTCTGGCCGACGGGAAATACTCCGAGGAGGATATGAAGAAGTTACTGGATTCTACGCACGAGAACGCTTGTGAAGCCTATGGCATAGCCGAGAGTAGGGCGCATGACAAGGCCAGACGTTACCTTGATTTTTATGACGACGAGGATGCAGAATTAGTTCTTGCCGAGTTAAAGAAAATTTACAACTCACATGCAAAGTCAGAATAATTGAACAACATAAAAGGAGCAAGTGTGTTTACACCGGCTCCTTAATTTTGTGTGGTTCGAGGATTGTTGTTTAATGCAATCTTCGAACTGTTTTAATCACGGATTATTTCAAATGCTCCCTTGCGCGTTGTGCTTTTGCGGATGCGCGGATTAGCTGATTGTAATTCACGAAAGAAACTCGAATAGAGACTTTGGTGTGGGGTCTTTGCTCCGTTAGGATACCATATACCTTTAACGATTGCGACGGCGAGTATATCTCTTGTATTAAGCGGTATCGGACTGCTCCGGAGAACCTCCAGTCCTACATCCAATATTGTCTTTCTTTTCTCTGGTTGCGCATCGGACTCCGGTGCAGGATTTGGTGTGTCATCTTCCTCCGGCATAGAAACGATACGTTGAATTTTTGAAACCGGAAACTCTCGGTCACTGCCGGGCTTTCTTACCAGCCAGCCATTCGGTTTAATTCCGGTCACCTCGACCTCGATTTCATTCCGGCCGACCTTAACTATAACCTTAGTTCCGACTGGTATTTCGCTCTCATTGATTGCTGATTTCATTTTTTTATATTCCTTATTTTTTCTTTCAGGCATGCGCCTATTATGTATTGCGTATACAATGCCATGGAATAACAATATATCAACTAGAGATATTTAAAAAATTTTCAATATTTTTTGCGTATCATGTTTGCTATCAAGGATATTCGTGGTAATGTATACGCAGTTCAAGATGGTATGCAAAGACCATCGAAGCAATGCCGCAACCTACTAACCAAACTAACCAAAGGAGTTAAAATCATGATAGTCCGCATTCATGAAACAGACTTTAAAGGTCGGCCGCGCAAGTTTACCGGTGACTACTACCAAGGCAAGAGCGCAATAAACATCGTCGAAAGGGTGATGTTAAACCCATTTACGAGCGGGATGAAACCAATGGAATACATGCGTTCAATTCTGAACCGCATCGGTCAGGAGAAGTTTTTACTGCCGGAAGACGATGAGGAAAAGGCAGCGGAGATTTTTCTGCAGCGTATGGTCGACCTTGGGTACGCGATGTATTATCGGGACACGGGGCGATATAACGAGGAAGGCTACTACGTACCCGGAACACCTATTGAAGAAGGGAAAGTTTAAAAAGATGGAAATAACAACATTATATTTTGCATACGGCAGTAACATGAATCCCATGCGGATGAACTATCGGTGTCCGGGGGCAGTTGACCTCGGCGGAGCACTCCTCCGAAACTACAAAGTTACCGAGCGACTTTATGCCGACATCGATTATAAAACCGGTGCAAAAACGCATGGCGTACTGTATATTATCACTGAACGGCATTTAAGAACTCTAGATTTTTATGAGGGATATCCCTCCATCTACCAGCGAGTTTTAGTAAACATTGAATTCATGAACAACATATACTGGGCATACACTTATAAAATGTCCGATTTAACAAAAATACAACGGCAGGGATTAGACTACCCTGAACACTACCGGCAACTATGTTCAACCGGTGCGAGCACGCATAACATTAAAAATTGTTTTATAAAGTAAAAAGGAGTTAAAAAAAATGAGCACTGTAAATCTTATCGTTTATGGCACTTTGATGTCCGGAGAAAGCAACCACTGGTTCTGCAATGGAGCAGTCAGCATTACCCCCTGCACAATAACCGGAACTCTCTACGATACCGGATACGGGTATCCAGCGTACGTGCCGATGGGAAATAATAAAATCGCGGCAGAATTAATCACCATCCCCTTCGAAGACTGGGAAGATGTGGATAATTTAGAAGGCTATCCAATGCTTTATGACCGGAAAGTAATGGTCGCAAAATGCGCCAATGGCCGAGAGGTTGAGGGGTGGGTGTATATTATGAATCGGTTACCGGCCGGAGCAACAAAGATTGAAAGTGGAAGTTGGAAAACCTATAGGAGGATTTAAAATGGACTCATTCTTTAGTAAGAGACAATGCGACCGCTGTGGCGCGTCCTTAAGCGGTGGATTTACCATGAGCCGTTTCAACACTGATGCCTTATGTAAACAGTGCCTCAGGGAGGAGCGGCAACATCCCGATTATCAATTGGCCGAGGACGCGGAACTAATTGCAATCCGAAACGGAGACTGGAATTTTCCGGGCATTGGATGGCCGGGCAAAAATGGGAGAGTGAAAAATTGAAAACACAAGAGGAAATAAAAATGGTTGAAAAGAAACCAAAGACCGACGTCCGAGTACATGTACATTTAACTGGCGAGCAGGGAAATATCTTTTTTATTCTAGGTAGCGTGACCGGGGCTCTCCGTTCCAATGGCTACTCTGACCTAGTTCAAGAAGTAACCGATGCGGTGACGAGCAGTCCGTCCTATGCGGTGGCCTTAGCAAGAATTAGTGAGTATGTGGAGTTATATTAAAACAGTGTAGCGAGAAATAGTATCATTTAGATAAGGCCTTAATCTGCCGTTCTTGCAACAGTAGATTAAGGCTTAATGCTTGTTAATGTTGAGATATGAAATTAGAAAAAATAAAACAATGTGTGAAAATTTATATATATATATTCATAATGTATAAATTCAGAAGGAAAAATCCGGAGGAATAACTTATGCGGAAAACTGTCGTTTATGGGCTCTCGTGTGAATGGTTTTCCATTTTTGAATGTTCAGGATTTTAGTTACGATTAAACCCCATTCTGCCCGCCATTTGTTACCTTTAGTCAGAACTTCCACTTCAACAGTTCCATCTTGGTCGGTGCAATTTACCCGATGAACAATGGACAATAAAATATTTCGCTTAGTAAAATAATCGTTCTCCGAATCGGCGACATCAATTAAGGACGCCCAGTGTTGCATTTCGTGCAGGAGTGTCGGAAAGTCAGCATTTCCGGATTTATGTTGTAGCGAGTCTGTAAATTCCTTTTTTTGTGTTTCAAGCGATAGAAGATTTTGCCGGACGTCCGATAACCTTTCATTCCAATAATCAGCATTTTCAGGTTTTACCACTCCGGAAACAAACAGATTATTTATTTGAGATAATTCAACCATCGCATTGGATATTTTGTCATTTAATTCCTGCAACTGTTTTTTGTGAATGTCGTTTTTAGTAGTTTGCTCAGCGAACCACCCATCGTGCTGTTCTTTCAAGTAAGACTCGTCTCGTGCAATATCCCGGACAGCTTGCAACACTTCGGCGTCCAGTCGCTCGGCATTAATAGAATATTTACAATTCAATGTGTCTTGGCATTTATAATAAAAATACCGGATGTCACTATTCTTACCTCCCTTTTTAACAGAATATGGAGTCATCTTCCTTCCGCAATGGCAGTAGACAAGACCGGGGAGAAGATATTTATAAACCTGTCGCGATGGCCGAGGAGCCTGTCGCTCTCCCGGTAGCATTTCGTTCACGGCATCAAAGGTCGCTCTGTCGATTATCGGTTCATGCTGGCCGGGGTAAACATTCCCATCGTACTCAACCTCGCCGATGTATATCCGGTTGCGAAGCATTCTATAGAGTTGCATTTTGGCCGTTAGATATTTAGGATACCTACGTTTTAAATCGGCGATAGTTTCGTTCTGCGCAAGGTAGCTGTGAAAAATATCCTGTACGATAGGTACTGTTTCCGGGTCAGGTTCTATTTCGTTTTTAACACCAATGCGACGCCGATAACCGACCGGAATTCTGCCGGACGGAATCTTTCCCTTGCGTGCTATCCACACCATCTTCTCTTTAACTCGCTCCGATGTCATCTCCCGTTCAAGTTGTGCAATGAGGATTGTTTGGTTTAGTGTGAATCGAGCCATTGCTCCTTCGGTTGACAAATATTCCTGTCGAATGCAAATAAAACCACATCCGGCATCGCGGAGCATTTCAAAAATCGGAACTGCATCTACAAGACTTCGAGATAATCGGTCAAGAGCCCAGACGACCAAAGTGTGCCATTCTTGTGTGCCGTTTTCCAACTCCTCCAGTATTGACTGTATTCCGGTGCGCTGGAGATTTTTGCCGGACTTGAATTCATCCTCCCGGACAATAAACTTTGCTTGTGGGTCTTTCCTAAGAACATAGTCTTTCATCTGCTGTACTTGTAATGCGATGGATGTTTCCTCGGCATTCCAAGTTGAGCCCTTGGGAGAAACCCTAGCATATAACATGTAGGTTTTACCTATGCTCGGTTGGGAGATTAATTTCTTTTTTAGCATTTTATATGTTCTTTATTTTTGTGTCGTCGCGCTGTTATTATTTAGTTAACACTCAAGGTTTTTTAAAATTAGATAAACAATTGCTTTGGCTTCGGCAGACAAATTTTCTGCAAACATAACGGCATCCATCGCGTTACGACGGAATTTTTCTACAGCAGAATCCGTATCGGAATTATTAATATTACTGGAATTGACACGATTACCATCGCCCTGCACTTGGACATTTTGGATAGCAAGAACATCACGACAAATAAATTTTATTCGTTCTGCATTTTTTTTACTTATCCCATGTCCATCTGGTTTAAGCCATCCAGAAAGAGTAGCCTCGGAAACATCAAGTCGTTGTGCCATCTCTTTTTGGTCAAGGCGATGAAGAGACATAAAATTAAAAATTATGTCAGACCAATATTGTTTATTCTCTGTATTAGACATGTTAATCCTCCTTAATATTTAACGTGGAAAACAATATAAACGGATAAAATTTAAAATCAAACAAGATATTAAAAAATTTTAAAAAATTTTAAAAAATTTTAAATTTTTATTTGAAAAGTAAATTTATTGAATTAAATTAGGAAATAGATTAAATCGGAGGTAAAAAAATGATAGAAAATCAAAGTGAAAATGTCGCCGAAAATGCAAAAAGTCTAACTTCAAAAAATCCTATTACTTATGCAATTATACCTAAATTTGAAAAGGAAATAAGAGAGTATGTAGACTACATAAATCAAAAAACAGGATTACCCAAGCAAAGAATTGTTTCTGATTTACTGCTTGATTCAATTCGTAGAGCGAAAAAAATTTGTCCTCTCGATTCAGATAATTCGGAAAATTCGGAGGAACTGGCAACTTTCATCGCTACTAAAGCAATGCAACCACATGCAGAATAGTTAAACACGGAGCACGAAATGAACATTCTACCCGGAACGCCAAACGTAAAACAACGCGATGACAAAATTCTACTCGTCCTGACAAGTTTAATCGCCGGAATCCTCCTCGGTTATATTGCCGGGCTCTGGCAACAGGCGGTGCAGAAAGGCCACAGACTCGAAGCACAAAACTGCTACGTTTACCTTGAGGACGTTAAAAAATGAAAGGCAAGAATATCCGAATCACACAGATTAAATATATAGACTACAACACCATCTCTGCTCAAGAAAAAGCTAGAGTAAACTCGGCGCAGAAGATAGTTGACATTGCGACACGTAAGTACATTGCTAAATTTTACCAAACTAGAAATCAGGAAATGCCATGAAAGAACTAATTGCAATTCAGTCTGAATTGAAAGTGCCGAAAGGAAGATGGAACAGGTTTGGCAACTTTTATTATCGGTCTGCTGAGGACATTTTAGAAGCTGTGAAACCACTCCTTCACAAGTATGGATGCCTACTGTATTTCACAGACGATGTCGGACAAGTCGGAGAGATGCATTTTGTAAAAACCACAGTAACTCTAATTGCTCCCGATAAAAAGGAAATCAAAGTCACGGCTGTAGCGGCACACGAGTTATCTCGCAAAGCTATGGACCTAGCACAAGTTTCCGGTTCAACAAGTAGCTATGCTCGTAAATATGCGCTCTGCGGACTCTTCCTTTTAGACGATGAGCGAGACCCCGACAGCATGCCGATGAATGTAAATCCGGCGGCGCAGGAGCAACCCCCGCAAACTCCGGGGCAAAACACCCCAACTCAACAACCGGCTGTACAACCGGTATCACAACCAACCCAACAAGCAACCGGGGCAATACCACCCCCACCACCAGTAAGGAGATAAACATGGATATCGCACTAGACATTGAAACAATGCGAAACAGCGCGTGGATTGACAAAATGCCTGAGGTCGAGGTTAAGTTAGGAAACCTAAAGGACGCGGCTAAAATCCAAGAAAAAATGGAAGCGGCCAAGAAAGCACAACTTGAAGATATGGCATTATCGCCGTTCTACGGCCGAGTCTGTGCATTCGTCGCCATCAAGGAAGATGATGTTGAGAACGCAATCAAAAAATGCATCACGGCCGAAACAGACGCAGAGGAGACGAGTTTGATTGAATTCCTCTTCAAGACCATCTCGGAGCAACGAGTAATAACATATAATGGCACTAACTTTGATTTGCCGTTTATTTATCAGCGGGCAATCATGCTCGGTATCGACCCACGGGAATTTAACATGCCGACCTTGGCTGAGATGACAGCGAGATACAACAACAAACATCACGTCGATGTTATGACAGTCTGGACAGGAGGCGGTCCTAAATTTGAAAAACTGGACAACCTTGGTGCGGCAATTCTTGGCGAGCGAAAAAAGGACATCGATTTCAGAGAATTCCCGGAACTGATAAAAACCGAAACCGGTCGGACAGACTTGCTTAATTACTGCGAGCAAGACGTCGCATTAACATTAAGATTATGGAGTCGGTTCTCCGGCATCTTAGTATAACCAAAGTAACAAAAAGGAAGATACTATGAGTTTTAACACAGTAGGAAGTATTGATGTCACCATCACGGACGCTTATATTTCAAATCCGCGCTGGGCAGAAAAGCCAAACGAGGTAAATTCCAAGGGAATTCCGGTGCGAGTATGGGGTGACTTGTGTTTAATTGTTACGGACGCGAATGGCAACAATGATATTTGGCGTGGCGAGTTCTCCAACCGAACCGGGACTGGAACGAGAGCACATCAGGAGCAGACGGAAATCACTCTCGAAAAACTTGTGTCGCTAGGTTTTAACACGCCGACGTTTGCCGATTTTATCGCACAGTGCGATGAAAACAATGGAATCCCCAACTTAATCAATCTGCCATGCACAGTCACGACCGAGGAACGGAAATATAAAGGTCACGATGGCCAAGAGCGCAGTGGTATTTTTATCAAATACATCAACGCTCGTGGCGCAGGGGCTCCCCAGCGGATAAGCAAAGCGGAGTTCCTTGCTCGGATTAATGGAACTGCAATACCGGTCGCAAATCAGGGCGTTCCTGCCCCGGCTTACCCGGCCGCACCAGTTATGCCTACCCAAGCGCAACCTCCCCAACAAACGCCGGGAAACGTGCCTCCCTGCCCTTATAATTGATAAATAAAAGGTAAATTCCGCAATGGTTATTATCATAGATACACGTGAGCAAAGGCCTTGGAGTTTCCCTCCGCAAATTAATGTGGAAGTTGCAACGCTCCACACAGGTGATTATGCATTAAAGGGCGACCAAGGCTTTGCAATCGAACGTAAATCTGGTGACGACTTTTGCGGAACTATCTCAACGGGATGGCACAGGTTCTGCAAGGAACTTAACCGCATGGATGAATCACACTTTGTTGCCAAGGTAATAGTCGTAGAATGTGACTTTGAAACATTCTGTTACCGAATCCGACAAGGTGTGATTATTCCTCCAGACCATGAACATACGAAAGTGTCACCTCAGTTTGTTATGAAACGCATAGCACAACTCTTGATGCGTGGTGTCGCTGTTTTATTTGCAGGGAATGCAAACTATGCCAGTGCCATTGCGCTCCGTCTATTTTACGAACGAGAAGAACAGTTAAGAGAGCAAAAAGAATGCAAATAAAAGTAACCATAGAAAAGATGTTGTGTGCTAAGACGAAATCAGGCTGGTACTTATTCCGGGCGCAGATGGGCGGAGATGGCGTGGCCTGTGCGTCTATCATCTGCAAAGGCACAATGGGGTGGGAACCTAAACTTAATGATGCAATCACACTAACCGGCGATTTTGTAGTGTTCAAAGGCGAGAGGCAATTCCAATTTAAAAAAGCAGAAATCGCTTTGCCGGACGACCCACGCGGTCAGCTACATTACGTCTGCCGGAGAGTTACAGGAATCGGTCCGGCCACGGAGGATGCAATTTGGAATCGCCGAGGCGAGGACTGGCGCAATCTCCAGTACGGAGAAGTTCGTAAAATGGCGCATTCTATTTATGTGCTTTTTACAGATGAAATTGCCAACCTCGAACGCAATATGTCAATGGTGCGAATAATCTCGTGGCTAGAAAGTAAAGGTTGCACAGAGAACATGGCCTACGCCGCTTACGACGCGTGGGAATCCGACACAGTGGGCATCGTTAATGAGAATTGTTACCGGCTCGCACAACTGCCCAATTACAGTTTTAAAATCGTAGACTCAAATATCCGGCAAAACTTTGGAATCACTGACTCAGACCCACGCAGAATAAAGTCAGCAGTTAATTATGCTATGCAGCAAGGCACAGACGATGGCTCGACAGCAATTCCTTGTCCATGGCATCTTGATGCATGCCGGAAGTTGCTCCCCTACGTGGCGGACAGTTTAATTATTCAAAATGTTAAAGAAATGAACGCAGCCAACGAATTACACATCTTTGCTGCACAAAATATGATGAGCATGAGCCGCGACTACACAAACGAATATATAATCTCGGACTGGCTCAGGAATGTCGCGACGAAGAACGCGGATGGAGAATGTTTTTTTCAGGATAGTGATTTAATCGGTGACTCAAAATTCACTCCAGATGAAACCCAGCTGGAGGCTGTGAAGTTTGCCGTTACACATAAAGGTTCAATAATTAATGGTGGCGCAGGGGTAGGTAAAACGTCTGTGGTAAAAATGATTGTTAATGGATTAAATTTTGTCAATCCAAAACCCACGGTGAAACTCTGCGCACCTACGGGCAAAGCGGCCGCTCGACTCAAAGAGGCATCAGGCATTGAAGCACAGACTATTCATTTAATGCTCGGCGCACACGGCAATGGGAAATTTACTACTGGAGAATTAAGAAACTATGCAATAATAGTTGACGAGGCCAGTATGGTCGACTCAGCACTGCTGGCCGAAGTTATTAAAAGACACCCATCATGGTTAATCCTTGTCGGCGACCAAGGGCAACTGCCACCCGTCGGGAATGGACAACCTTTCCACGATATAATTGAACTCGCGCCGGACATCGTGCGAACGCTGACCAAATGCTACCGGAATAAAGAGGCTATCTTTCAGGCGGCCACACAAATCCGCAACGGAAACATTCCTGTGCGACACGCAGAAAGCGAAAACGAACGATGGACTGTAACGCCAGCGGCTAGTGCGGACGAGGCACAAGAACTTATTTGCGCATGGGCGAAGGAGGAAATAATCGACTTTAAAAAAGATATTGTTCTCTGTCCAAAGAATGGCAAACAGGACGAGGAAAGCCAGACGTACCAAGACGCAACAGTAAATGCTCTGAACGAAAAACTGCTGATAATCCAACGCAACAAGCGAGGGATGAATTTAGATGGGAAGTACATGCCGGGCGACCGAGTTATAAACACAAAGAATTACCCGGATGAAAAGGTGTGGAATGGCACGACTGCAACAGTTTTATATACGGACGATAACGGCATAAGGCTAAAACTCGACATTCCAATAGTTGAAGAGAACGGCCGGATAACCGAAACAGTGTTTTTTAACAAGGAGATGGTTGACGACTTACGATATGCCTACGCGTTAACGGTGCACAAGTCGCAGGGTAGCCAGTATCGCAAGGTGTTCATCGTGATACTGCCCAGAGACTCCTTCCAACTCGACAGGAGCCTGATTTATACTGCAATAACCAGAGCGCAAGAAGAATGTGTAATCGTGGGCAGTTTTGAATCGATGGCAAGTGGAATTCATAATGTACGGAAAAAAATCACGGCAATGCAATGTATTTCAAACGAAAGGAAAGAACAGTGAGATACGAATCACAAGTGAATGATTTTTGCGTGGTGTGTAAAACCGCGCCAAAGAAACGTAATTTTGACATGTGCGAAAGGTGCTTTGCAAAGGCACATCCTGTTACGATAAGAACTCCGCCGCCACAGGAAAATTTATGTATACAGTGCGGAAAAGAACCTCGGTATAAAAGTAGCAAGTTTGGATTTATGTGTCTAACGCAAATGGACAGAATAAAAAACAAAAGATATCTCAGGGAACGCACACTGGATTATGAAAGATTGTTAGAAATGACAAAGGCAATCGGAATCAAAGAATTGGCCAAAAGGGTACAGCAATGAACAACGAAACGAACATATGTCCTCGGTGCAGAATCCGGGAGAAGAAACCGGGCAGAAGCTACTGCCAGCAATGTCGCACAGAGTTGCAAAATGAAAGCTATCACAGAAACCACCCGACCGCGAAATACAACAAACCAAGAAAGACAATGACGTTCGAACAACTGCTCGCACAATGCGAAGCCAACAATATCAAAGAACTAGTTAAAAAGGTGCAAAAATGAGAGGAAGCAAAAAACCAATGTGTCCTAAGTGCCGTTTAAGAAAAAAAGCACCGGGGCAAGCTTATTGCAGAATATGCATGCAGGAAATCTGCCGGAAATATTACAAGAAAAAAGGCACTCCGCCGGGGAGACCCAAAACGACGACGAGCATCTGTCCCGACTGCGGCATAAGAGCAAAAGCACCCGGACGTTTCTATTGCGTGGAATGTTCACAGATAAGACAGCGCAATTATTATCACCGGCTTCATCCGAATGCAAAGTATAATAACAAAACAACACAACCCAAGGAAGCTGGCGAAAAAGAGCAGAGAGTAAAAACAGTAAATCCGGAACGCTGGGCAAGGTTTGAAAGGCTGGCCGACTGGAGCAAGTCGATGAAAATTAAACAGGCCGCAAAGGAGACAAGAGGAGTAAAGCAAGAAGATGAATGACCGGGGCTATCACCTAGTACCGCCGGTTGAACTGTGCGAGCGAATCCCGCAAGGGACATTTGATGAGACGGCATTTGTATGGAAGTACATGTTTCAACGCTGGTATCTCGCACCGAATCCGAGCCGGAATGTTAAACGGAGCATTCTCCGATGGAATAAGAAGTGGTTAATCTATCCGGCTCCGACCTTGCAGGAGGTGTTAGAGAAGATAAAAAAAGATAGTGGTGTGGAAATCGAGTATTCCGGAATCCGAATCAACGGAGGAGTGCATGTGTTCCCAATGGAAGCAACTGAAGCATTGAAGCTGTGGTTTAAAATTAAGGAAGTCGTATGATGTTTGATTATAACAATAGCCATATTCAGAGGCTTATGGAGTCTGATTTTTGTGTCGCCGACTACGATGATACTAAAAAATGTGTTCGCAGTGTTGATTGCGAAGAGTGCATCAAGGAATGGGTAAAAGAAGTTTACAAAGAATGTGAAGAACAAGAAGGAGCGGATGAACATGACTGATATTCAAAAGAAAATAACAGACCTTGTGCCAAGTTTATCTGAATGCCAAACTATCCCGGCTGGGGAATTCACAGACACAATATTCCTGTGGCGGGAAAAAGGTAAGTACGGCACAGTTCAACTCAACGACCCGGTATTAAAAAATGAACTTATCGCGGACGGCTACAAGTTTTACCCAGCACCGACCTTCGAAGAAATTATCGACGACATCGAAAAATTTAAACGTGCGAGTGTCTTAGGTAGCACTATTATCGTGGGAAACGACTGCTACGACTGGCCGTCGGAAAGTCAACAAGCCTTAGGTCTGTGGTTCAGAATCAGGGAGAAGCACAAAAAATGAAAAACATTCTGAGCGACTCCTTAATCAACGCTAGAAAGTTTGAACTCTTCGTGCCTCCGCCGAGCCTGTGCAAAGACATCACGTGGGAGTTTCCCAATGCGACACTTATATGGTGCGAAAAGGACATCAAGAGCGATGATTATACACTGGCCTTTAACAGATACGATGCGATGTACGCATTAAATGAACATGGTTTTAAGTGTTTCCCTGCACCGACTCTGGAGGAAATTTTCGAAGATATGCAAGAATTTAAAGGCTTGCGTTTTGGTAATACATGTATCCGCGCCGGAAATACAGAATATTACTATCCAACCAATTGCACCGAAGCATTAATAATATGGTTTGAAATCCGGGAAATCCTCACGAGGATTATTTTTTAACAGCCTAGCCTTTGAATGCAAAAATGAAAGACATTATAAATGAAAACTTAGTCAACTCCCGGCAGGTAAAACATCTCGTGGCGAGTCCGAATTTATGCATGCGCATAAAACAAGGGTTCACAAAAAGCGCATTCTTTTGGCAAGCAAAAACAGTTGGCAGCAGAACTTTTGTATTAATGTTGAACGAGAAAGGCATAATGCATCAAGCAAAAAAACAGGGGTACAGATGTTTCCCTGCACCAACCTTAGAAGAATGCATCCGTGAAATATTAAGCATGGGGTATGTGTATCTTGAAGAAAAATATATAGTAGCACAAAACGGCTATTATTATATTCCGACGTGCAGCGACCACGCGCTGTTAATATATCTTGAAATTGCCGAGACGCGCAAGGATAGGAATCACAATCAAACTTTAGAGAGCACAAAATGAAACAACTAATCGAAAACCTGCTAGGCCTTGTTCCAAGTATATTCTGGTGCAAGGGCATTCCTAAAAACAAGTTTAAAAACACAGTTTTCATCTGGCGCGATGTGGATAAGGTTGGAACATCGGCCATGGTAGAAATGAATAAACCAACAGTAATCAAACGTCTCAAGGAGGAAGGGATTAAATATTACCCCGCGCCGACACTGGCAGAAATAATCCAAGACATCAAAGAGCATGAAAGTGTGGAATTTAAACCGGACTGCATTTTGGAACATCACAAGGAAGGTACAACTCGCCATCATTATCCGACCGGAACATTCGAGGCAATTACCACATGGTTTATAATTCACGACCGGAAAAACTGAGGTGCATAATGCTTGACTCTTATTTTAGTGATGTACAAAAAATCGTGCCGCCGTTAGAACATTGCAAGAAAATTCCGGCAGGGGAATTCACTAAAACTGTGTTTATATGGGAAGAAACTCTGGATTGTAGCGATTGCCGTATCGGACTCAACACACCCAATGTGAATGAAGTCTCTGCTTTCCAAGGCTTGAATATATATCCTGCCCCAACGCTAGAGGAAATTCTCAACGACATCTGGGAATACACTCAAGCGAATTTTACCACCGACTACATCGTGGACGGCACGACCTTGTATAAATTCCCGACCGAATGTACCGAGGCACTAAAGACTTGGTTCTGCGTCCTTAAAAAACAAAAGAAATCGTAACAGAGGAAACTCTAATGACTAACCTTGAACACATCAAACAAATGAACATCGACGAAATGGAAGACTGGCTTGTGAAAATCACCGAATGCCGTCAATGTCCATTAAAGAACAACTGCGACTATGATGATTATAGCTGTAGAGACAATATGTACAACTGGTTAAACGCGGAGATGTCTAAATGACGAACTATGAACTATTCAAAAAATTTACTAAACAGGAACTGGCAAAGTTCCTTTTATACCACCGGTACTGCCACGATTGTGTTTATCGGGAATTATACGACTGTGAAAAGCCGAGGAAGAAGTGTCTTGAAGCTATACTAGAATGGATGGATAGAGAAAATGACGAGCAGATAACCAACCGTGAGCGAATGTTTGAAATGTCAGACCGGCGACTCGCAGAGTTTTTGCTTTATTTCAAACGCAATTGCCGGTGTGTGTATGATACCGGTGGAGGAATTTGTTCACATCCCGATGCGGATTGTGTAGAGGGGACTGCAAAGTGGCTTAAAACGGAAGCGAAAAATGACTGACGGCGGACACACAATAGAACGCCTAAGAGAATTACAGTCTCTGCCGCTGGAGCGAAAGGTTGGTTTTACCGCTGCGAGAATTACAGAATGGTACTCGCATTGGAATGGTAAAGTTTACGTTTCGTTTTCCGGCGGTAAAGATAGCACTGTTTTACTGCATCTCGTGCGCTCGTTATTTCCTGATGTTAAAGCAGTATTTATTGATACTGGTTTAGAATATCCTGAAACAAAAAAATTTGTCAAACTTTTTGACAATGTTGAAATTATACATCCACCAAAGACTTTTAAACAAGTGATTGATGAACGTGGCTATCCGATAATAAGTAAAAATGTTGCGATGTATATAGAGATTGCTAGGAATTACTTTAAAGAACATGGCACGTGGGGGGGGGGAGCAGGAGAGCGGCTTAATCTAATCCCACGGGGCAATAAATATAGCAATAGCAAATATGACATTGCGAGATGGGGATGGCTAGTAAACGCTCCTTTTAAAATCAGTGATAGTTGTTGTTATTTTATGAAAAAGAAACCAATGAAAAAATACGAAAAGGAATCCGGCTTAAAGCCTTTTATTGGCACTTTAGCTGAAGAATCTCAACTGAGAGAAACGGCATGGATATTAAAAGGTTGCAATGCTTTTGATGCGGCACGACCGACATCAACACCACTATCATTTTGGACAGAACAGGATGTTTTAAAATATATCAAATTAAAGAACATCCCGATTTGCCCCGTCTATGGGGAAATTGTCGAGTATAATGGCAAGTTGCAAACCACAGGTGTTGAAAGAACCGGATGTTTATTTTGCTTATTTGGAATCACGGGAGAAAAGGAACCTAACAGAATACAGAGATTAGCAATCACACATCCAAATTTATGGAAATATTGTGTTTATAAACTGGGCTTGAAAGAAGTTATGGAGTTTTTAAAAGTACCATACGCACCACAAGTAGACTTGTTTAATATTGAACAGGTAAATAAAATAGAAAAACAAGGCGATAAATACCCGACTTGGCAGGAACATTAATGTCCTTGCCAGTGGTCAACAAAAGCACACATACTATTTTCGCACTTTTTTTCGTAAAGTACTGGATATTAACGTTTTCCATGCCAATGTATACGTAGTAGCAAGATGGGGAAACTCCCAGCAGAAAAAATTAAATATAGGAATTTAAAACATGACCAATGGCGACCGAATGAGACAGATGTCAGACGAAGAACTGGCAGCGTTCTGGGCTACCAGAATTGACTGCCGCGCATGTCCTAATCGTGACCAATGCGAAAAGGATTGCGACTGTGTATGCAGTATGTATGGATGGTTTATGCGAGAGGAGAAAGATATGAATTGCTTAGACAAAGTGCCAAAGATTGTTGCTCCGATGGAATTGTGCAAAAAAATTCCTTCTGGATATTTCAGGAGGGTTCTTTATATCTGGGCAAACCTAGAGAACGGAGCGGTTGTTCAAAATAACGATTTACAGACAATCAAAGCAAACAATCTGGCTTTTGTGGAATATTACCCCGCCCCAACTTTGCAGGAAATTTACGAGGAAATGAGAAAAATAGATGCGGACATAGAATTTTCGTCATGCATTATTTTTAATAAACTCACATTTGCCTACCCCATATGTGCGGAGGAGGCTCTGCAAACATGGTTGAAACTTTATCAATTAAAAGTGAAATTTGAAAGCGAGGAATAAACAATGACCAATGCGGAATTTTTAAATGCGCGTGGGAAGTTGCTGGCCGAAGCAACAGTCGATAAGTTTGTAAAATTAATTGCAGGTGATGGCTGTTATTATTTCTGTCCAGTTCGTGACGAGTGTGATGGCGGCAAAACCTGCAAGAAGAGTTTGTTAAAATGGCTGAAGGCTCCGGCCGCAAAAAAAGACAAGGAGAAGTCCGAGAAACTGAAAGCCATCGAGAGCCTTATCGAATTTAACGAGTCAATAGTATGGGATAGGAGGTATTCCCATGCGGACCGAATTAGAAAGATGAGCAACAAAGAACTGGCCGATTTTATCTTTGAAATACCATGCCATACTTGTTCATACGAAAAAATGTGTATAAAAGAGGAAAACTCCGCAGCGACACCGAACTGCAAAGCACACGTTCTTGAATGGCTGGAGCAACTTGAAGATGGCATCGTACTCGAAGTGCCGGAAGATTAAGCGCAACAAACGAACTTGTCGGGAAAGCCGACAAGTTCAAACCACATACCAAAAGAAAAAATGAAAGAGCCGAAACTGAAAACATGTCCATTCTGCGGTAGAACTCCGCGTGTGGTTGAATGGGGGTTGGAGCGAGAGCATTACAGAGTTACATGTGATTGTTGCGAACAGAGTGGAGTCTTTTACACTATGGAAGAAGCCGTCGCGAAGTGGAATCAGAGGTGTAACGAGTCTCCGGAAATGATAAAAACGGAATATCTCAAGCCAATGCCTATGCATAAGTTAGCAGAGATGCTGGCTCAGTGTATTTGCGAGAGGTGTGAAATCTATACCGCGAATAAAGGCAAGTGTCCGGAATCACAGTGTTGGATTATGGACATAAAAAGAGCATTAAAACAGAAAACAAAAGAACACAAGCGGAGGTTAAAATGACTAACATTGAAAAAATAAGGCAAATGACAACAAAGGAATTTGCAGACTTTGCATGGTTCGTACGCCGCTGTCAACTTTGCAAAAGACTTAATGTTGACTGCGCAGGAGGAATACCAAATGCAGAGTATGATAAATGTACACCTGAATTTATTCACTGGCTAGAAAGCGAGGTTAACGATGACTAACGCAGAACGAATCAGACAAGCAACCGACTTTGAACTGGCGGCATTGGTAGCAGGGTATATTTGCAAGATGTGCTCGCATATTTCCGGGAATGGCACATGTCCCGACCCGGACAGAGATTGCGCTCAAGATATACTGGAGTGGTTACAAAAGACAGCGAATAACCGACCGCCAGTACGCAATTATGACCGAATCAAAGACATGAATGTTGAACAACTCCGCGACTGGATTGTGAATACCGACCGATGCGCATGCTGTGTGTACGATGGCGATGTTTGCCTTGAGGGAAATGGCGACTGCAATCTAGGTGTGGAGAAGTGGCTGTTAAACAAGGTAAAAGAAAACTAATGGAGGTTGAGTATGACCACGATGATGTCCGACCGGAGGTTTATCGAGAGCCTACCGGAAGCCGATGTGTTAGTACTTGCGAGCCGGATGAAGTGCACGGATTGCTTAAGGCAGGATGTTAAAGAAAGGTGTACCAAATACGACTGTGCGGAGTATGCCGTCAGGTATAACGATATTGCGCATAAACTTTTTAAAGTATTCATAGAAGAAAAATGTTAACAGAGGTATAAGATGACGAACGGCGACCGACTGAGAATGTATAAGAACCACCAGTTTGTTAACCTGCTGACATCTGAAATTAGCACGTGTATCAATTGCGCATATATGCACGATAAGGTGTGCAGTTATACTGCCCCGCCCGGTGCGAACGAGCAGAGAATAAAACCGGATAATGAAGTATGCAGGAAAGGCATAAAAGAATGGCTCGACCGAGACGTTACAATTACCCATGCACAAAAAATCCGACTCATGGACGATGATGAGTTGGCGAGGTTTCTGGTGAGTAAATATGCTTGTGACTGTTGCGATGGAACAGAGCCCCAAGCTTGCAACAACAAACATGGCTGTTTAAAGGGAATCAAAAAGTGGCTTAGGAGTGAGGTGAACGAATGACAAACTTTGAGTATCTGAGAATTATCGACCTTGACGCAATGACAATATTTCTAGCTAACGAAAGGGTGTTTTGCCACTGTATTTACGAGGAATTCTGCCCGTACGACCACAAAAAGAACGGGGTAAAATGTGTATATGGCAAGCGAGCATGGCTCTGTCAGGAGATGGAAGATGACGAATCAGCAACCAATGAATAAAATGACTAACTTTGAACGAATCAAGCAACTGGATATTCAGGAAATGTGCGACTTTTTAATGTACCACCGCGTGTGGTGCGCTTGTATCTACGAGCAGGGCGGCAGTTGTGAAGGAACTGGTAAGGTGTGTGAAAAGGGGGTAATTGAATGGTTAAGGAGCGAGTTTAAGGATGACCAACTTTGAA
>X301_European_Hare__coassemble_964_pt1 | contig 29294 bp, 47 predicted proteins | sample X301_European_Hare__metabat2_high_PE_015 | metagenome-assembled genome bin X301_European_Hare
GGGAATTGGGACCATACTCGTAAATATTACGAAAATGATGGAATTGAAGAACTTGGGACCGAAAACTGATGAAGATTTTATAATTGCTATGCTGACTGATTCTTGTGAAGAAGTGTTTTACGAACAAGATATAGCAGAGAATGAAGAAAATAGACTTCAGCAAGTATGACAAAGGGTTGCGTTATTATGCAACCCTTTTTAAATTAAATCCTATTATATTTGATACGGATTTATTTGTAGATGTGGAAACGTCAAAATTATTTTTCACAGTAAGATATAAAGGATATCCAGATGAATCTATTCGTAAAATTATAGAAGAAAATGAATTCTTTTATAATGATGTACTCGATAAAGGAGTATGTTATAGATTTAAACCTAAAACGAAAAATCAAGAAGTAGACTACGATTTGATGCAAACAAATGGTACATATTTCTGTAATAAAGATTTTATTTTGGATATGGCAATTCTGTGGAAAGATTATTTGGATGATTCATTTCATGATATCATAGATCATGAATTAGTTTCATAGTTACACGTACAAGAAAAGGCGGGTTAAAAGCCCGCCTTTATTATTAATTACCAGTAATCTAAGTATCATAGTACCTACGCTTACTTGGTATATCATTCAATTCAATTAGATTCTTAAATGGAGTTAATTTCCATAAAGCTCTTTCTAATTGAGTATCACCCTTATATGCTCCTCTTACAATTCTCTTATTTAATTTACTCTTCTTATCCCTTGAATTAGATACAATTAAATCTATAGGATAACTAATTACAGACCCAACGTTATCCAATAGTGAGTATAGCGGAGTTGGCGTTTTAATTGTTCTATATATATCTACTAGGTTGTACGGTGCTGTAGTTTCAAATGCCGTCCTAGCCATAATATATGCAAATAAGTTGAGTAGTATATTACGCTTATCCTTATCAGCTTCATCTTTCAAGTAAGCACGTATAAATGGATATAACCCGATAGTAAGTACTGCTTCAATCTTTAGTTTCTTAATATTAGTTCTAGATAGCTCATCATCAAAACCCCGATTAAGGATAACTTGATTCAGCAAAGTAAGTGCCAAATCGGCTCCAGAATGGTCACGCCAAGTCTAAGCGAAAACTCTAAATGGTGTACGCAAAATTGCTTCTACTTCCCTTTGTGACTGGTAATCCCATTGCCTATCCATTAAGAAACTCTGCTGCAAAATAATTGGTATATACTGTCTATGCATCATACACATTGCACCAAATACGTTTGCACTCATCTGTGACCTCTGTAATGGAGTTAACTGACCATCAGCTGCACCAGCTAACGCTCTTGCTGTGTTACCTATATTCGATTTAGCATTATCTACTGCTGATTGATACTATTCTGATATAGCTACTATCTTACCAGCACTAAACTTAGTCAATGCTTTAAATGACTTAGCCTTTTTCCATCGCTGTTCAGTTTCAGCACTCCTACCGTACTTATTATAGTACATTTCATGGTGCATAAACTAGCCATCTATATACTTATAGTCATACATTACGCAATTCAATATCTATCCTTTAACAAAATAATCAGATAAAGAATATGCACCAAATGCCCACTAATCTTCAAGTACATTAAATATACGTAATCTATTAGTATTTTTAAATAGACTTTCTGTTGTAGAACCAACTTGGAAGTAATCCATATAAGCCATCTATTCACTCCTATAAGTACGTTTACCGACGCTCGGTCCATATCTAAATAGGTCAAATATCATATCTTTAAAGGCAGCTAAAGCATTGCCAAAAGTATAATACCTACCAGTTAATGCATTAACCATATGCGCATGTAATGCAGTAAAGAAACCAGTACCAGCACAAGCAAAATTCAAACCAAGGTTACGTGTAGTACCTAATCCAATTAACTTCTTAAGTATCTTAGATATACTTACGTCTCTACCATTTATAGAAATTGATAATGCGTGAGTTTTTACATCATAAAGGTTCATATTTATGAACTATTCAGCAAACTTATACAAATTAGTATCTGTACCTTCTTTTGGGTCTTGTCTACCAGTAAACAGTTTCTTAATAGTACCTAACCCACTTGTACCAGTATATCTTCTCTAAGCCAAGAATGACTTGATATTCTCTACTTTACCTTTGATTTCATTCTTCTACTTAAAGTTTTCAGCCATTTGGAAGTACTGCATTACTGAACCAACCATATCAGCAGATATAGTAGCAGGGTCATCTAACTACTTAGTAAAGTATTGGGGTATTAATGCTAATGAAGTACCGTCTGGTGAAGTTAATACTTTCCTTTGGATACCAACATCATCGCTCTTCTAAGTAACCCCATCTAATATATAATTCTTTAAAGCTTTAAATGGGTTATAACCAGCTGCCTTTAAGAATTTATAATAACTACCTGATATCTATGGTAATCTGTACTTATTTAAGTACTCCATGTTATTCAGTTTAGCATTAGACTCATCTATAGTATTAATCAAAGCTTCCCTAAGTGCAGCTAGATTAGCATTTGCCATTACTTTATTATACTCTTTAGAGTTATCATATAATGACCTTTTAGGTTGATAATGTTCATCTATAGTCTAATCGAAGTTCTTATTAACAAACGGTGATTCTGGTGATAATTCTGCTAAGTTACTAGAAGGTATTACTTGAATATACTTACTATCTTTAGGCATAATCTTAGTATACCAAGATTTAGGTACAGTACCAGTAGAAGTATAGTATGTATTACTTAAGTAAAAAGCTTCAGATGAACCCGGTACTTCCTAATCCTATGCTAATGCTGCTGCTTCATCTCTCTTGTATGCTTCAGTAGCTACTACTCTAGCTATTTTACTAAATTCAGACTTAGCTCTCTTTTTTTTAGATGATTTTCTGATATCATTCATCTTTATTTCAAGCTAATCAAGTAAATGCTTAGTAGCAGGTGGCATTAATTTAGGATTTACTTCACCAGTTCTATTGTCACGGAACATGTTGAGTATAGCTCTCTTCTACTTATTATACTCAGCATATACATCACCATAATCAACTCTATCAAGTTTAGCTAGTTCTTCATAAAACTCTTCCGTATATACTACACGAGTATTACGTTCCATCCACTTCTTGAAGTCATTCTTACTCAAGGTATTTCTCTTCTCTTCAATAAGCGTATTGAATTTTGCAGAGTTATACTCTTTAGTTAAATTCTTAGATAGAGCATCATTCAGAGCAGTTAACTCTTCAGCTATTCGTCTCTCTACAGAACCTTCTAGTTTTTCATTACCATATATATCATATATACTAGCTATCTATTTCTTTTCGAGCTCATATTGCTGTAAAGTTTCCCATTCATCATCAGTCATAGATTCATAATGGATAACTCCATCATTATCACGGTACTTGTTCGATAGTGTCCTAATTTTAGACATTACTATCTCTCTAGCTGATGCAGCTTCTGGGCTTAAAGAATTTAGTAAGTCATAGAACTCACTAGTATACTTTCTCTCACAATGGTCAGATAACCATTGATTAAGTCGTCTATTATATTCTGTTCTTGTAGCAGCATTTTCTGGTAGCTATAGAGTTTCATGGTCTACACCAAATTCTCTCTATAACTTCTCTTTAAACAGCTTTAAGTCCTTATAGAATCTACCATAATTCAAATCACGTATTATATATCCAGTAGTATTACCATTCTCATCAGTTTCAAATAATAACTTCTAATTTCGATTACCAGCTGCCTTCAATAGTTTATTAAGCTCACTAGCTCTCTGAAATACTACTTCATTTATACTGTTTTCAGTATCCTAAAGTATACTAAACAAACTCTTAATTGCTTCATCATTAATCTTATCGGCAGAGCCTAATTGCCTAGTAATATAACTTATATCAAAGTCAGTTTGATGTGTATTTTCTGATATATACTTATAGATAGTAGGACTATCTACTTTGATACCTTCTTTGAGCATGGCTCTCTAAGCATTTACTACCTGCATACGCTTAACAGCATCATAACTCTCATCAAGTATACTCTTACATAACTGGAGTTCTTTCATCAATTTATCATAATTAGTAGCTCCAATTATATCTCTATAAGTACTCATGTTAATTAATGAGTTATATATATCATCTGCTTGTCTACAGTAGAATGCAAAGTAATTCTTATTCAATGATACCAAATCGTCATCAGTAAGTGCATTAGTCTAACCTTTATAAGCAGCTACTACTCTTTTACCAACGTCTCTACAGTCAAATTTTAATTCATTAATGAACATATTAATAACTTCAAAGTCATTAATAGCATCATTCTATAGGTTAGCAATCTGATATTTAATATTTTCCATTACTTCAGTTCGCTTACCTATATCTTTTATATCTACTGCTCTTAACCTTGACTGTAAACCATTAAGTAGATTCTCCCTAATCTAGCTCAAACGTTTATTCATCTCGTCCTAAGTATCAAAGTGATACCTTTCTGCATGGTGAATATCTGCTTCAAGCTTGTTTACTTTTGATTTAGTCTACTATTCAAATACTCTATTGACGCTTTGATTCTTGTCAGCTACATTAAAGGAAAGTAACTGCATCAATAGTTCATTAGTATCTTTACTTGGTCTAATGTGCTTATCTTTACTAAACAGATTAACTATAGCATCCCATAGTGCTTTAATCTTATCAACTATCTTGTCGAGTACATTCTGCTACCTAGCTTCATCTATGATATTCTCTACGAATGACTCATTAGTTAAGAATTCAGCAACAAACTCATGTACATCATTTAATCCATATAAGGAACCATGCTACTTACCATCTTCACCAATGAGATCTTTATAGAGTTCTCTATGTGCTTCTAATAACTTAGTTACTCTGTCATATACAGCCTACTCTAATTTAGTACCTACACCAGCTTCTACATTGTGTAAAGATCTTGATGTAAATGCATGAACCATTTCATGGACAAGACTAACCGCATTGTATTCTAACGGGTAGTGTTCAAATTTATCCTTAACAATCCATATAGTATGTGTGCTTGAATTATACCACATATAGTCATCATGTTCAGCTATATCCTCAGTGCTATCAGTAACACCGATATAGATATCTTCAGTATTAGCGAACATGTCGAGTAACTTGTACGCAATAGAGTCTTCAGGTATAATCTACTTTAATTTATCTATTACTTCAGTAGATGAGGTACTCATTTTTGGTTCACCGTCATACCATGTTCCAGTTATGGTATCAATGGTCGAAAAAATGCCCGTAGAACGTGTTTTAAGGCTCTCTAAGAGACTTTTAACCACCCCCCTGATAGTTTTATCACGGTCACCTTGAAAGTGGCTTAAAAGGGCTGAAAATAGCTCTGAGGGACCCCCTTCGGGGTCCCGGTCTATGCTATAACCATTATTCTCAGATATGATGTAATATGCAGCATCTTCATTACCTAATACTTGAGTAAGCTCATCTACTGCTGCCTTTACTTCCTTATTACTTAAATTTAAACACTGCATAATTATTCACATTCTTTTTTACGTTGTTTACCTAATTCAGCTAAAGCCGCCATATCTAAAGGTTCTTCAGCATTATTCACATCATCAAACGGATTACCTTCCTTCAATAAACTACTAGTATCAACATTAGCAAAAGGATCTTCACCATTACTGAACTGTTCCTCCATCTAACTGAATACATCCATTTGTTCTTGCATTGCAGCCATAGCTTCTGTAGAATCAAATGGGTTCTATTCAATACTAACATTAACAAAGTCATTCAAATCGCTAACATCAAATGGTGTTTCATCAACGTTTTCAGCACTCAACGGATCTATATTAAATGTAGTATCTACTACTTCAGCATTTGATGGATCACCTTCAAGCTAATTCTATGTACCAGCTATCTTTATCTGAATATTGTCTGAACCAGTAGGTATAAACTGTTTAACAAATTCTGGATTCTTAGCTTTAGGCAACTTAACCTTTGACATAGCTACTTCACCTATAGAAGCATCGTCCGTTAATACTCCAGCGTTGAATGCATTTTGCTCAAATGCAGACATTTCAAAACCACTCTTAGCAAACTCATTTATCCTAACACCATTCTCTTTAATGCCTAATTTAGGTATACGTTTGTATATCAGTCTGACACCACGATTACTTACTTTACCTTCAGCATTCACATAAGCTATCTTACCTATTAATTGATATAACTATACTGAAGTATTAGCACCAGAACCATTATTAATGGTTATAAACTCTTTTGAGTCTATTCTATTTCCTTTTGAGTCTTTTTTATATATTGGTATTGCTACACTATCATACATTAATCGGTTACCTTCAATATGCTTTGTTAGTATGATATCATAGTTTTTACCTTTTGGTTCTGTACTCTGTTGATTATCAAAATATGTGTCATTTTCATTTGGTTTGAGTTCCAATGTATAGTTAGGTACTATATTAGTATCATCCCACATATTTCTAGCTATAGTAAGTCTAATAGATGGGAAGCTCATTGATGCTGGGTCATCACCAACTTGTGCAATAGAACTATAACCAGCTGTATTACCACCGTCTTTGAACTCATTTAATACATCACGAATATTAGCTACATAACCATGGTCTATCTTATACTATAATGGTACTAAGTGGAAGAACGCATTAACCCCTCTTTCATCGTAAGACGTATAATAGGCATACTTAACTAAGTCTTCAGCAAATTGTCTGATTTCATCATCCTATTCTTCAAGTAAGTCAGCAAATGCAGAGATTAACTGATTCTCTCTATCATAGTCATTATTCATTGATGATTCAGATAGAACAATCCTATCTATAGTTCTACCTTCTAAAATGTTAGCTGGATATTCCTATAAATAATTAAGCAATTCATTACGTATAGTACCATCTTGATTAATCAAATGAGGGAATGCATTCTTCTTGAGTAAGAGATATCTTTTCAACTTAGTTAATCTAGCACACATAGAGTTTCTACCAACAAACATATTTCTAAACTGTTCATCAGTCATTTTTAAGAAATCTGTATTGGCTGTTACTCTAGCTCTAATGATACTATCAATAGTTTTATTGATACTCTATACGAATTTCTTATCACCTTGATGTTTGTACGATATCAAATCATGCCCATCAGTACCAGTTATTATATCTCCACCAACAATGTTCCTCATTACAGAATTAAATATGTTCTGATATGCCCACGTTGCTGGGAATGACTGACTCTTTAAAATTTTACGTGCTAATGTAGTAGCATTGTATAATTTCTTAGCTAAGAAAGTATTACTAAAATAGTACTTTAGGGCATTCTCAACCTCTTTACCTTTTATTTCAAACTTGCCTTCGTTGCTATAGATGAATGTCTGATATGAGTTAACGAAGTTTAACTGTAAAGCTAAATTGTTACCGAATTTCTTAGTATCAATCTATGACCTGTGTACTAACTCACTTAGAGTTCTAGCATCATCACTTAATTCACTATATGCATGTAGCACTATTAACTGCTGATATAGGAATTGTGGATTAGCTTCTTTCCTATGTTTTAAAGCGTATATCAGTGCGTCTTGATTAAATACGTCTGATTTATCAACAACTTCACTCTTTACATCTGCATATTGTGGTTGACCCATTGCTTTACTACCAAGCTCTTCAACTAAACCATTATACTTAGCTTTCCATACTTCTTTAGCGTCACCTTCTGACATAGTATCAATTACTTGCTTAAGTAACTTACCATATACATTATATAAACCGCTTATTATCTGTGTTTCTTTAAGGTTCTACGCTCCATATACACCTTTACTTTCGATTACTCTATTAGCAAATTCTTTAAGTATAGGCTGTGCTAAGAAATAGAATGTATTTTTACCTTTACCACCTCTAAGTAGTAAGTTAGCCATATTGTAAGTAACCTAGTTAACATTTAGAGTAATGATATACGGGTCTTTAGCTACATCCACATGAGCATTAATCATAGCAGATAACCAGTCAAGTATTCTAAATCCATCTTGACCTTTAACAGCATCTAAATCACCTAAGTTATATACATTACTATGACTATATATCATATTTAGATGCATTAACTATGTCAATACGTGATTAGTTGAATTTAATGCAAATGGTGCAATACCAGATTTACCACTTGTATACTCTTCCTTTCTTGATAATTGGAATGACGGTAACAATTCATAGAACGGGTCTGCTTCAGTTTTTTCAGACGGTTGTAACAATGGTAATATCTCATCCTAAAGCATATTTGTAAGAGTATCAATAGATGCTCTAGTTTCAGCCATATTCTTCTAGTCTGATACTACTAACTGATAGTTCTATATAATAAGATTCTACAATGCTTGTTCAGTCTGATTTGAGTATGGTTCATCAGTGGGTTGGATTATATTACCATTTTCATCGTAATTCAATACAGCAATGTATAATTTATCGACCGTTTGTACCCTCGGTTTCCCGATATTTTAAAGGGACTAGACTATATCTTCACCTTGATGGTGCTCCCCATTTCGCTTTTCAGCTACTCTACTTGCTTCTTCGGTCGTAGTGACCTATGCGTTCGATAGTCGTTGAACTTTCTCCTAAACGGAGCTTAGCTGCTGATTATCCAATCTCATTATTTCTCAAACATTCGCACTTGCCTTTTCAAGCTATGCTGTAGTAAATGAGCTTAAGGAGTTTCCAGCAATTAAAGGAGTTTTACTTCAACTAATATTCAATCGAAGTCAGATCCAGTCATAGCAGTAAATTCATCTGGAACTACAACTGTATCACCAAATCTATCTGGCAGTACATCAACTACTTTGAAAGAGAATGTTGATGATAGACCCTGTGTTGGAATACGATAACCAATACCTTGTGGAGTTGAATTTTCGCCTATCACATTATGGTCAAGTAACCATTTCTTCATAGCACCATAAGATGTCTGATACTCTTTCGGAACTATATGTCTAAAGAAGTTAGTACTAAGTATAACATCCATACTACCGTCTTTATTCAAGAATCTCAGTTTCTTACCTTTGTTAAATGCTCCGTTAAGGTCTGCTTCAGTCATTCTAGCATCAGTAGCTTTTAAGCCAAATGATGACATCTGAATAGCAGAACCACCAGGAGTATTGATATCAACTACAGCCTTATTGATATAAGATATTATACGACTTTCAACCCATTGTCTACTACTCTAAGCAGCTAATGGAACCATAATATTGCCATCAGAGTCTATAGTTAAGCCTTTAACAAATTCATCAGACATACCAGAACTAACTGCTTGACTAATCAAGTAATCTGACAAAGCCTTGTTACTTAGACTACCATTCTTGAAGAACCTTTTAATGATACTCTTATACCCCTTATCTGATAAAGCGTTGATAGCACCCATTGTAGACTATCTAATCTCAGCACCAGTCTTTTTCAGCCCTTTATTAGAACCATACTCACGGTCTTCAATTAGATTACCTAAACATATCTTAACAGCTTGTGTACCAAACGATCTGTCCATGTGCTCATGTGGGTCTGTATTAAGCTGTAATCTAAGATTACGGATGTCTTGAACAAATACTGGTAAATCTCCTTCTTTCTTAGTAAGATTGAAGGATTTTCTGTTTAATGACTCTTCATTGAAGTGTTCATTCTTCGGACCTTCATATGCCTGGAATTTAGTTCTACCACCTACTTTAACAGCTGATTCAAAAGTAAGCATATCAATAACACCAAGTTTCTCATTATTCATTCTATTATACAACAGCTTATTATCAGCTTTTGCCATTACTTTGAATAATGGGAACATTGCCATTTTATCAAATACTGGTATGTTCAAGTTAAGGTCACCTTCTCTGTGGTCACCAAAGTAAACCATCTTAAGTGGTTTAACCACTAAAGCTAGAGTCTTGCTATATAAGATAGGATCACTCAGCCATGATTCATCTTCACCCTCCATTATCTGATAAGCTTCTTCGATTTCATCATTCCACTAGCCTAATGCTTTCATTATACGTCTATACATAGCAGGACGTACATAAACAGCAGCATCAGACTGATTTATAGAGCCACTAGTAATATTACCTTCATCATCTTTTTCAAAGCTATACGGACTAGCACTGGCTTTAGTATAACTATCTACGAAGGCTTTCTATTCATCACTCAACGTCTTATAGAATGCATCTTCCTTTTCCTTAGTACTTAATGCTTCTATAATCTGATTATCAGTAAGTGTTGGATTCTACTCGCTATATAAGTCACGTAGTATAGAGTTCCTAAATATACCTTCTAACTGGTCATAGTATTCAGAACCAAGCTTATTATCAGCAAGATGCATCACAGTTACCGTGGTATCATTCTCTGCTGGATTATCCCAAATAGTTCTAAGATTAGTACCAGTAGATAACACAGCTGATAGACGTTTAATCTTATCTACATCTTTACCAGTTATGATTTCAGATACTGTACCATCTTCTACTTTCTACTTGGATTTCTTCCATTTATAATATGCAGGGTCTCCAGTGAAACACTTCTCTACCTCCATAACGGATATAGCTTGATTAGCTACATGTGAACCGATTATAGAGAATAGTATATCTTCATTCATCAGACCTATTTCATCAGCAGTATAAAACTTCTTATCAATTTGAGATTCATAGTACTTCCAGATATTATTAGGTATTAGTTTGTTAAAGTATAATTTATTCTTATACCCAATTATGCCTCTCCCTACTAAAGCTTTCATCTCATCCTACGTAGACTCGATAAGTAGATTATTTATTGCTTTATATATCGGTGCATTTTTTACTATAAATTCCTTAGCATTGGGTGAAGACGTACCAAGTAACAATGTCTTAAGATTTAACAGATACTCTTGAACCTCTTTAGTAGTACCGTGTTGTTCTAAGCTAGCTAATTTTTGATTAACGTTCAATACTTCATCACCAACTCTTAACTTAGTGAAGTATCTAAATCTACCACCATTACCAGTATGGTCCATTTTACCATTCTTAATCTTACCATGGTAGTTATCTACTCTAAGTGTTGGGTGCTGAGCCACATAGTCCTTTTTCTAGAAGTAATCCCATACCGCATTAAATTCATCTAACCAGTAATTAGCAAATACTTTTAATGTGTTATCACTAAATTTTCTATCTACGAAAGTAATATAATCTTCATTTGAGTCTTCTCCAGTTATTGCTTCATAAGCAATAAGACCTTCATCAATACCTTTACTTTGTAATACATCCTTAACCAACTTCAATCCAGATATACTATACCATGTCTTTTTATCAGACATAGTAGGTAATATTAGTCTATCATTGAAAGTAAGTGTTAGCTTAGCGATATAATCTTCAACTGGAGTAATACCGAAGTAATCTCTACTCGTGTCATCAATATTAAGAGCTAAGAAAGTGTGTAGTTTGAACTTAGTATCTTTAGCATTTGCTATTAAACTATGCGCAGAGAATGGAGTGTTTAATATCTATTCTCTCTTACCATTTGCATTCTGATTGATGTTACGTATCTAATCAGTCATATAGTTATTCTCACTGATAGGATATATTAGTGCGCCATCTGCTCCTACTACACTAAACTCTTGTGGTGACGGATGAACTTTACCGTAAGATATTGCTACAGCAGCCATTTGGCTATCTGAACCTTTACCAAAAGTAAACATTCTATCTAATGTTCTAGCATAACCTGTACTAGAATTAGATTTAACACCTATCCCACCATTTTTAGCAAGTTTAATTATAGTTGCTAAAGTACCTTCATTAAATCTGTTAAATTTATTAGATGTTCCAACGCCTTTCCAGAAATTACGTATTCTAGCAAACTCTGTGGCACCTGTATAGAAGTTATTTAGCATATAATCTAATGCTAGATTATCCATTGGGATAGATAGAGCATTAAATATCTACAATAATGCATCTTTTATCTCCTGTATCTTAGTATCATCGACTTGCTGATTATTATTAATACGTTTACGAATTACATTAATTGCAGAGTTTATCTTAGTACACCTCTTTGTTAAGTATTCACCAAACTCTTTTTTGATAAAAGGTCTACCTGAATTATCTCTATCAATTGCATCAGACGCAAAGAATGCTCCAGACCATCTCTCTGGTAATCTACTTATTTTACGTAGGTTATCACTGTCACTTACTACCCAGTCAAACTTCTTCATACTAGCCGATATATCAGCAGCAATTTTCTCATCTGATTTACCGTAAGTATTTACTTTAGGGTGTTTAGTCTCAATTGTATCTAATTGTACTTTAGAACTCTTTATAGTTACTTCTAGTTGAGTCTTAGTGTTCTCACTTAATGGAGCTTCTTCTGAAGTAAGTATATCATATAAAGCTTTAAAGAAAGGTGTTGTATTACTTAGTTTAGCACTTCTATCAACAATATCCTGATAACTATCAATGTCCCATAAGTTTTCCATTATTTGATTCCAAACATAGTTAAAATCTTCTGTAACAGGTAATTGGAACATATCGTCAACGACAGGTGTTAACTATTTTGTAACTACACCATTTTCATCCTAAACGAACTCATACTTGTACTTAGGTATTGAGTAGAAGAATAACTTAGCTCTGAAACTGATATTATCTTTCTTGCTTACTTCACCTTGGTTTCTATCCCAGTTGTTATCAGCTTGTTCACCAGTTTCTACAGCTAATCTGGCATCTTCTTCTTTATCTACTTTCTCTATTTCTCTAATACCTAACTGCTCTAATTTCTTACGCACATATCTAGTAAATATATCTTTATTATTTACTATATCCTATGCTATATCAGCATATTCATCAGATATCCAACCAAAGTCAATATTCTACTGTAACATATCAAACAGTGCGGAAGTATTTAGATTATGAACATCGTCAATAGTTCTGATATTAAATATTGTTAAGGCTCCACTTGTTAGTGAATTAACCGCATGATAGAATATATCAGGGTCAGTTATGTGAGGTAATTTAGCTTCTTCAGACTTAGATAATCCAGGTATATAATAGGACAATCCTTCTGGTTTCTTCTCATAGAATGCTTGCAAAGCTTCTTTAGATACTTTGTAATTCTTAAAATCACCTCTATTGATACTCTTAAAAAACGCTCTAATGTGTTTCTTATTAATATTCCAGAACTGTATCCAGTTATATAAGTTCTTAAAAAATTTGATGACTTTATAGAGTAAACCAGTTCTATTTTGATCTAAACAGTAATTACGGAACTCTTCAGCTAATGCTTCTTCAGCTTCATTCTAAGTAAGTCCTTGAGTATCCTTATGTGTTTTAGCATACTCTTGATACAGTGCCTTGCGTTGTGCTTCATTCAACAATAACTGCGTAACAAAGTGGAATGCCTCATGATATTCTACACCCTGACCAGCTTTTCTTGATAAAGATATCTGCGGTAACAATTCACCAGTTATTGCATCCATTATGACGCTGAACAAACCATAGGCTTCCTCATTAGCCCCAAATTTAACCATCTAGTCTGTTATGAGTATTTGGTCAGCATCAATACCCAACTTATCAAGTAACCACTTCTTAGCAGCTTCCTCATTAACTGTACCTTTACCTCTAACAGTTGATTTAAGACCATTGATAAATTTAGGTGAAACTAGTCTAACTTCACGTTTACCTGTCTTAGGATTAACTACTATACCCCATTTCATGCCAGGGCTCTCTTTCATACCATTATCTGGTATACTTAAGCCGTACTTAGCTAAGTTCTCTGGTGTAGCTCTCTCAGCAGTAACCACTTTTTTGCCACTCTGTGTCTTAACTTCAGCTGGTTTACTCACTGGTTCAATTACTTGATTCTTTGTGTTAACTGTTGGTTTTGGTTTCTCTTCTTGCTTCTATTTTACTTCCTAACTAACTGCAACATCATCGGCGTATACAAACGGCGCACTAAATGCATGTTCACCTAAGTCAGTCTTGATTATACCATTATTGATTGCCCAAGTCATTACTAAAGGTGAATCATACACTTTAACAGCTTTACCGTCTTTAAATGTGTAACCTAAGTCTTTAAGCGAGAAAGTAAAGTCAGGTGAGAATAACATAATTCTACTATTCTCATCTTTAATTTGATTCGTATGTAAACCAGCATCAATGACAAACTGAACAAATTCCTCAGGGAAAGCAGACATTAATACATCTTTATCAGTATTCCAGTGTATATTCTGTGATATCTGATATACTATTTTCTACTTTTCATAGTTAGCATATTGTTCATCACCCTAGGTTAAAGTAGCTAAGTTAGTATACTAAGTACTATACCTCTTTTCCATTCTAACCCCCTATGGAATCATAACCTTAGTATCTTCAGCATAGTAACCATTAACAAAGAATCTGTTACCTTTATCATCTTCAAATATACCTAACTACTTTCTTACGAGGAAGTTATACTTAACCTTATCGATATTATCAGCATTGTTCATGAATGTTTTAGTACCTGCGTTAGCAAGTAACTTCAACATAAAGTCAGCTATAATATCTCTATTTTCAGACGGAATCCTATACTTAATGGAACCACAAATTAACTCAAATATTAACTCAGCAGTACTCATCTTTACAGGTTTACCATCTTCACCCTTGTTCCACTTACCCTTAGCGTTCAATGCCAGTTTTACTTGTTTTGGGTTATTAACGTCAGGTATCCTATGCAATTCCTCAGACAGCATTATCGGTAGGGTAGCAGTACCAGACGGAGTACTTTCTGGTTTAGGTATCAAGTACACTTTACCAGCATAACCAGTTCCTTGTACTTCAGTTTGCTCTCTGGTATACATATCTTCAATAGCAAATGGTTCAGAACCATAAGGGCCAGTACCATAACCAAACTGTATCTCACCACTGGTTATCTATTCAGACATCTTTTCAACATCTTCAGATATACCAAAGTCTTTTACTTCAGTTAACTTTCTGAATTTAGGTAGACCAGCTTCATCTACTTGATTGTCCAAAGCACCATTACTGATGCGTAAACCAACTGGTTTAACGTGTTTTTTAGCCTCTGTAGGCAACGTTTTAGTTGCGGAATACTCTGGTGCATACGCTCTAATGATCTTCGCTCTAAGGGCACGTAAAGCCTCAATTTGGGCATTTATTTCGTCCTCAGTCATCTCTGTATCTGCCATTTGATTATACAGTTTAGCATTGATAGCTCTTAGAGATGCATTATACAGTTTACCATCCTTTTCAATCATCAAATGGATAGCCAGATTATCTATCGCATTCTAACCACTCATATCATGAGTAGATGAAGATACTACATAGTATACATCATCAGCAGTAGCTAACCAACCAGGTATAGCTAACTTTTCAGCTAATTCCTTACCAGGTCTTCTCTCTACTTTGCCACCGTCTTTACTAGTAAACTTAACTGGTTTACCAGCTACAGTAATGGGCATTACATCTTCAGCAGTAGGTGGGTAAAAGAATGTATTACCAATATGTAGTTTTCTAAAGCGTTTCTTTGCCCTAACAAACCCGTTACTTGATTTATTATAATGCGCTGCTGGACCTTCAAGTCTTGGGTCAAAATCATATCCTTCCTCAAATATTGACTATATGGTTATAGCATTATCGTCAATTGGGGTAGCTTCGTCAGGATTACCACTAGGTGAGTACAACAGCTAATCACCTATGTTATCATAAAATAGATTACTAGCTGACGGTGTATCCTCTACTTCAGTAACACTTACTGGATTCTCTACTTCTGGTATTACATCACCAACGGCAGGAGTCTCTTCTGACGCATTTTCCGATTCTTTAGGCTGCTAAAGAGACCGTTTAACAGCATCAGTTATTACATCAAAATCAGTACGTAACCGATTGTTAAGTTGCTCTTCCGTAACTCTTTTTACTTCATCCGTTGGCTCGAATCTAAACCATACAGTAGTATTGTCTCCAAGTCTGCCAGATCCCTTTGGAGCAGGCTTGAAAAAGTACCACAAGCCTGCTCGGTCATCGTACCCCCAATGTACACTACTACCGCGAAGATCACCAACACGTTTTGACCATGGTAGTATCTAATGAATATGCGTTAACCCGTTATATGTTACTGTTGCATGTATTAGGTCATCTGGCTTTAACTGTGAAAGCGGTTTACCATCCACTAATTGCTCATTAGACGCATTTTCAGGCGTTTTAAGGGTAGGTTGTTTTTCCTCGATACTTTCTTCATCCTCCTCCTAGAAAGTGTCACCAAGGGCCTCAGAATGCGTCTCAGGGGCATTCTCTGGTTCTTCTACAGACTCGTCGTCATTAACTGGTTCTGCTAGGTCTTGAGACTCATCTATAGCATCATTTGATGCAATGTCTCCTGATGTATCTGGAGTTACTTCTTCAGCTAAATCAGTAGGTTCAACCTATGGTACTTCTTCAGGTGGATTCTCTCTCTGTATCTAATCTTCTAAATCTTGATTATCATTAGATACTTCATCTTGTTCAGTAGGTTGAGGCTCTTCCTCAATCTTATCCATTTCTTCAAGTTCAACCTTTTCCCTTTCTTGAGCACCTTCAATAGCTTTATCAAGTTCACTGACTTTCTACTCAAGATTAGTCATTTCAGCATCAGATGTACCTGTACCTAAATCAGGTATTACAGGTTCTTCTTCAGTCTGTGGTTGTTCTATTTGCTATGCTTCAGTAGATGCAGTTTCACTGTTAGGAGTACCTTCAAGTAATAATGGTAGACCACCAGTATCTTCAGATATCTCTTGTCTACTTACTGCTTCCTATTTCTTCTTACGCTGTAAGTCTTTCTGAATAACAGCTTTAGCTCTTTTACGCTGTACTGCATCTTGGTCAGCTAACTTATCATCCTTAGCCCATTCTTCTTCAACCTATTGATTATACTGATTTCTTATCTCATCATAAGTTATATTCTTACCTTCTGCTTGAGCTAAATTAAACTATTTATCAGCTATTTCCTGCTATTGCTCATCAGTAAGGTTATTCCAAGTAGGTTTATATAACCTAGTGTTACCAACATATCTACCAGTAGTATAAGCTGCAATATGCGCAAACAAATCAGCTCTTACACCATCGTTGATATGCTTAGTCATTACTGCTGTAGTAAGCTGGTCATTAAATGGTACACTAAGACCTAAATCAAGTACTTGTTCACCAACAGTAGCATCAGTACCCATGAATTTTTCAATCATCGGTTTACGTTGCTTAATCTGTGCTTCAATATACTCGATTATACCAGATATACCTTCAACATTAACATCTAGACCTTTGTCTTCTTTAAGCTGTATTAAATCTTGTTTTCTAGCATTGAGTTCATCCCTTAACTAAAGTAAGGTATTATATTCATGAACTACTGCCATTCTACCAAGGAACTCATTAGTATATTCTTCTTCAGTAAGTACTACATCCTCACCTAACAGTTCATCTACGTACTTAGATAACTGTTTCTTATCACGTGCTTCAATATCCGCAGCAGACATGTTATTAACTATCTCTCTACGTTTATCAGCACGTTTCTTTTTGTGTCGAGCTAAGTAATCTTGATAATGTTGAGATATTTCAGACAATAAACCTTCGTCGCTCTTTACCTTCTAAAGTAACTCTTCAACTTCTTTAGTAGATTCGACAGATGATTTCTATGCATCGTCTAGTCTGTCCTATAAGCTTATAGCATTCTTTACCACTGATATGAAATCGTCACCATATATACCAAGGTCTTGTGTCATACTACGTAATGTCTTGTTATTAGACAATCTATCAATAGTATTAACTAACTTGATATCTTCATCAATCATTTCATTAGTAACACCTTCTGGTTTAAATTTCTCTTTCAGTGTTTCTAAGTTCTTAGTAATACGACCATATGCACCAGATTTACCAGAATCAGCAGCTTTCATAAACTGCTCTACTTTATTCTGTTTCTCAGCATCACCATATCCATCTGAGATATAACCTCTTAAGTTACTATCCATTAGGAATTGCTGTGTAGCACTATAAACATCAGGTGAACTGAATACACTACCCATGAATAAACCAGTAAAACCACCAATATCCATAGCTTTACGCAATTCAGCATCACCATTCAGGTTCTCATCAGGATGTAAACCATAATAAGATAAGTGTGCCTCACCAGCTAATTTCAAAGCATTTGCTGCACCATCAAGAAAACTATAACCTTCTACATTATCATACTTACCTCGTCTATAGTAATCACTTACTACACCCTATTGACCTTCTTCAGTCTTTTCTGCAAAGTATTGTACACCAAGTTTCTTACCAAGCTTAGCGAGGTTAGTAACAGCATTATATGCACGTGTTTTACCACCAGGTGTCTTCCATGCTTTATCAACTGCTCTTGCTATAGTACGGTCAACAGTTTCAACAGCGGATCTATACAGACCTTTTGTTTCAGGTAATCTCTAAGCCACTGACTCTGCCAATGCGTCACTCACAGGTCTATTACCAAGTGCTTTTCTAGCAGCACTTTTTAAGCCAAAAGCACCTTTTAGGTATCTACCACCAAACATGTACATACCTTCAGCCAAGTCTGATAGCATTAAAGCTTGATTAGTTTGTCTAACTACATCAAGCCCTTTCTATGAATCCTATATTAGCTGATTAAAGTTCTAATCAGGTGTGATTATATTTTGAGATAAAGCATTCTCTAACACTTCGTAATCTGTCATTTCTGAAGTGTCAAATCCTCTAGCTCTCAATTGTTCATCTGCATCTTTTATTACCGATGGTAAGTTTATGTGTAGCTCATCTGCACCTTCAAGTACTCTCTACTTAAACGAATCAAATAATTCAGCCTATGTTTCTGAATTACGAGTATATTGTGTTATAGCAGCCTATGCAGCAGTTTCAGCTGCAGCAATAAGTAATGGAGCAGTACCTCCAGTACCGGCAGCTAATGCAGCTTTAGCGGCGTATCTTGCTGCCATACTAACACCCATTTGACCCATAAAAGCTCCAAATTCAGAGTAAGAAGTACCTAATTCAGGTAGAGCATATATCCATGATTCTGGGTCAAACGCAGTTATATCATTATGCTCCTACTTCTCCCTAAACTCTGGGGATATCTTACTTGGGTCGTATAACCAATTACCGTGTTTCAAAGTATGGATGAGACTCTGTATTTGTTGATTCTTATCGTTCAACTTAGCTTCGGCTGTCTTTGATGCACTTTCTAACTATGCTATCTGTTTATCTAGGTTACGGTCATTGGTCTTACTATCCCACATATAATTTATCTACTCTGGAGATAACTAATGTGTTCTACCAAACAATGGATCTTGAATACCATCAGTTGATAGCATGTGCTTAAAGTTATTACCAGGATTCCAGTCATCAAATATCTGATTATCTGCTAACCAGTCATAACTGTAGTACTTAAGTAAGTCAGTAATCTTACCAAACTTTTCATTAGCAAACAATTTACCGGGAGTAGTTTCGTAGAATATATCCTGTAAATATGGATTTGTCCTAGCTAACTCTTTTAGTCCAGGCAGATGATATATTGGGTTACCATTATCATCTAGTTGAGTCTGACCATCTTCAATGTATTTTAGACGATCTTTTAGCTCATTAATTCTATTAACAGCTGCCTGTTGCTGTGATTCTGTCCAGTCTTTTTGTGTATCAAGCTGCTTCTACAGGTCAACTAGTTCCTTCTTAGTAGTAAGATAATCATTGGCTAAGTTAATACCCTTAATCCATGCAGATTCTCCTTCCCTTACTTCATTCTATAATCTACTTAATTTAGACTAATCTTTCTTTTCTTGAAAACTGCGCCATATATCAGGTAATGTACCTTCAGCTGACTCTCTGTTTTCATTCATCAAATCATCTAGTATATTCAAGCCGTTCCCTTTATGCTTTTTTGCTTTACCAACAGGTCTAGCAGTCCACCATTCCTAATCAAGTGGACTAGAAGATTCTTCCTGTGTAGGTACTTCTTCAGCTTGTTTCTGTAACGCTGCTTCGCGTTCTTCTAACTACTACTTGTAATAGTCTAGTTTCGTATCATAAGAATACCCATAATCACCCGATAACGAGTAATTAGGGTATCCTTTAGTAGTACTCTTACTATCTATACCAGTATAGTCACTTAGTGTATAATTTGGTATATTCATTATTGTAATCCTAATCTACGTTTTTCAGATAACGCTTGCATAGCGTCTCTCATTTCTTGGCTAACCTTACGTTCGTCTGCATGTTTGGCATCATTCTCTATTGCGCCCTAACCCATACGTGGAACAATTGTACTTGCTGGTATCCTGATATACTTACCGGGCTTTAAGGTGTTTATAGAAGTCCTCTGCGTGTATCCGTCATCAGATACATTAACACGAACTTGTTCATCACCAAGTTCAACATGGTCACCTTGAATTTCAGCAATTTCTTTAGCAGTATATTTACCTTCTACTTCAGATTCCGGTATGAATATATACTTGTTATGATATATATTAGCTCCATCTGTAGTTATACTTGGAGAACCAGCTACGAGGAAGTTCTTAAACTGACCATTTTCAAAGTCACGTTGGAGTCTATTATCACCTCCAATCTTTCTGTTCATTAGATTCTCAGCAAGTCTCTTTCTAAGTAAGAAATCAGAACTAGAGTTACCTACACGCCAACCCATCGAAGTAGTCTTACCTGTTTGTGTACCTTGCGCAACCAATATAGCATTAGCTTCTGGGCCAAGGTCATTATAAGTTAATGGCTGTAAAACATCATTGATTGCAGTGTTCAAACTGTTAGTTGTTTTAGCACTCAAAGTAAACAAGTCATTTAACTTCTTACGTGCATCTTTCTTTGTAGCTACTCCATTAAAAGCTGTATTGAACGTGGTCTTTGCAGCTACTTCCAACTGGTCAGTAAGGTTGTGCAGTAAATTGGGTTCTTTATCTTCTTTTTCTAACCTATGCTTGGTATAGAGCATATCCAATGGGTCTCTTTCTGGTTTATTCCAAGCAAACTCTCTACCAGCAGTAAATATCTGTTCATTAAGTGCCTTAACTGCATCTTCATCACTAATACCTGGATTCTGCATCTTAATCAATTGAAGATTCTGTGCATAATGTGGAGATGTGATGATACTAGACCAGTTAGCATTTACTTGAGCATCAGTATCCTCATCAGCTACACCATTGAATATAAACCCATTCTTCTTGCCAAGGTATCTACCTTTCAGATTATCTACGTAAGGTTTAACCATATCTACTGTAGACATATAAGGTAATGGAGATATATCATTAAATATACCAGAGTTAGCTGCTAAAGTATCATAGTTAGCAAAGTCCACATCGTGAAGTAATGGATTATAACCACCTTTTAGCATTAACTCTTGATTAGCTTTCTATCTAAGTATCATATTCTCCTTACTTGCTTGAAGTCTACTCATTGCTCCGTAATCAAGTCCCATTAAGCCAGCATTCAATCTAGAACGCCAGCTAGCATCCTTTAAAGCATCTGGATTACTTACAGCTTCATTGATAATTCCACTTATAACTGGATTACCCAGAGTAAGCTTATACCAGTTTTCAGTATCTATATCTGATGGAGAATGGAACTCACCAAACTTCTATATAGCAGTATTTAACTAATCAGCAGCTTTATTAACTGCTTCTTGCTAATGTGCCCCAATTAAGTATAAATTCCTAAAATCTATTGGTACGTAGGTGCTCATTATGGGCATTGGAACACCTACATCATACATATTTGCACTCATTATTTACTTCCTTTTGGTAAGTTTCTAAACAGTAATTTCAGATAATCATCCTGAATACCAGATTTTAAAAATGGCGCGTATACAGAAAGCATCTCTCTATCACGCATACGCTGATTATAGTCCTTAGCCCATTGCTGACCTAACTGAGCAATTCCAGCGTAACCAAGTCTATTAATGTTTTTAGCAGCAGCTCTACTTCTAGCATTCTGATCTACAGCCAAGTTAGTAGCGTTAACCCATTGTCTACCTAAGTCATTCATAGTATTAGCATATTCAGCAGCATACTGATTCTCTACATTATTCTTAGTATCTCTAAGCTTAGCTACATAGTTATCATAGTTCCTAGCAGATTGCAATCTATAGGCTAAGTTAGCACCAGTATTCGTATTAAACTGATTAGCATTGTAATTACTTACTGCTCTATTACGCTTACCTTCTGCCATAGCAGCACTAATATCATATCTTCTACCAGACATTACATCTCTAATGTCACTTGCATATGGATTATAAACTGCATCAAACTTCTCAGGTTTGGTACTTAAATCTGATATAATCCCAGGTAGAGCTGATAAAGAACCTACTAAACCTGCCCAGTCAAAGTTACCTCTACTTTTATCTTTCGGTGCATATCTGCTGTAGTCTACTGGAATAGGTTCTAATTTAGTAGGCAGTTGTGAAGTAGAACTTGCAATCTTAGCTGGTGATATAGGTTTATCTGTAATCGGACCTGTTAACAAGTCTGGTCTACTTGGGTTTGCAAGAGCTCCAGATAACTTCGCTTGATTCTCATACATCCATTCAGTAGCCTTATGTGCATCAGAATATAAACCATCATGAGCCAATGGTCTGAATTCATCAACCATGAACTTGCGACCTGGATTCCTTGCTAAATAACGGCTAAACAGATCAGGACGTTGCTTTATCGCATTATCCAACATATCTTGAGTTAATACCTTGTCGGCAAAGTTCACATAATTTGGATCGTATTCGCGTTTTTTAGCATTATAGTACCTAAAATTTGCTAAATTCGGATCGAACGAATACGGATTTATTTCGTCACCACCGCTAGCAGCAGGTATCAACTACTTACTCTTAGGTCTAATACCTTTAGCAGCCTTTACTTGTTCCTATAGCTCAAATAACTAATTGTATATCTACTCATTATTAAGCTAGTTAAGTTTAGCTGCATTCTAAGCAAATATATCTTTATTCTTACTCTTTTTATTCTTTATCATCTTCTCACCTATTTGTGCGAATGTCTTATTAGTACCCGGTACTTTAAGTGAATCACTTAATATCCTTGTACCATCTGGTATATTTACTAAGTTACTATCAGTTGGTTTACCTCTTTCAGGTACTTTACTTATTTGTCCATCTGGTGTTCTAAGTAGTTCACCATCATCTACGTATGCTAATGAGTTAGTACTACCACCTAATGCAAATGTATCAGTACCCATATCACCATACTATTGTGCATAGTCTGCTTCAAGTGCACTAGTACCCCTTACTGCATCTCTGTTATCATATGCATTAGCTTTAATACGTCTCCGTTCCCTACGTCTACGGCTATTAGCACCACCTAATGCACGGAATCCAGTACTAAATGTACCTTCATCATAATCAGTAAATGATGTCATACTTGCATATCTACCTTTCTTACCGATTGCACCAGTTATAGCGCCTAATGCACCACCAACAATTCCACCAATCGGACCCCCTATTGACATACCAGCTTGTATACCAGTAACTGCGCCTTTACCAACTGAAGCTAATGATTGTCCAACAACTTCACCTTGTGTAGTAGCTGTAGATTCACCAGTAAATGAATCAACTAGACCCATTGCGGCATTGAGAGCTGTACCTACACCACTTACTACACTACCTAGATTTGCACCACCGCCACCACCTTTTGGTGTTTTTGCTCCTTTCGCGCCAGCATCACTAGCCGGTAATGGGTATTCCTAATTGAGACTGCTAGTGAACTTCTATGCAGCTAGTGGGTCATTATTAAGCATATCCATTTTGAACTAGTTTTGCCTAGCATAACTATTCCCTAGTTGCTATAACTATGCTGCATAATCTGGTAGTGGATTATTGGTAGCCATTCCAGTCTAACCAGCTGTTAAGTATGAAGGAACCTTTATACCTCTTTTCTTTACTTTCTTTTTCATATTAAGTTAATGATTTCCTAAATGTAGTAGTTATCTGTGGTAATTCATACTTATTACCAGCTGTATCATCAAAAGTATAAGTACAACTTAACCATTTACCTCGTAATCTTGGGGCTAATGACAATTGTGATTCAACACCTCTTCTGTTATCATAGGTTGCCCTTGGTACTGCAAATCTATAAGTATCTTCCCTATAGTCTAACATTGCATTCTTTTTAGTTATATCGGGCTTTAACGTAGCTGACTGATGTTTAGTTTTAAACTCTATAAGCTTGAATACATTATCCCTTATAGTGGCTCCCTTATCATCAGTAAAATTACCTTGGAATCTAACATTATCATATACTTTGGTATATGGATAAGCATTGTTAACAATTATTTCAAACTTACCAAACAACTCAGTATTATCCATATCCTTATACTTACGATATATGGAATAGAAGTTATTCTTATTAACGATTATAGTAGTATTTGATAAACTTAAAGCATGCTGATATTCCTAAGTATAGAATGAACTAAAGCAGTTTAAATTCTCATTGTATATCAATGCTTTATCTCCAAAGCCAAACCATACTTCATTATACTTAAAGTCATAAGCACTAATAACTGGTTTACGGTTAGGTTTATGATATTCATTGATGAATGATTGTACAGTTAATTCTTTACCCATTGAATGTGGCTAACCATCATAACCAATTAACTCATTACGTAGTCCGTCATACCAGTATAGTTTAGCTGGTGTAATGACTATGCTTCTATCATTTACTATATTGCTACCAAACTTATTAGTAATGTAATCAAATCTGCTTAACAGAGTACCACTACCTAATACTAATTCATCAGAATTATCATCAGTAATTAAACTCCTTTCATTAGTAGAAGCAATACCTAATGCATCATTCTACCAGAAGAATAACTTATCTTGGAAGTTTCTTAAGTTAGTTATGTCACCATAAGAACTATCTACATCCAGATAATCAGCTACTTTAAACTGTGTCCAGTTATCTATTACTTCTCCATTAGTCTTAGCCTATGATACGTATATCCTATTACTATGTCTATTAGAACTCTTATGTACAGCTTCTGGAGTAAATATCATAGCAGATTGCTAAGCACTATATACTGGGTTATATGCAAAGTAAGGTCTATCTTGAATATGATATGACCCCATTTGAATTGGAGTTAACTGCATATAAGTAGACTTAGTGTTACTAAAGGTATCACCCATCATCAGGTTTATATTGATACTAGACTCAAATGGCAAATAACCATGTACAAATATCTTATCATTACTTGCTGTCTTAATATCATTACCTTGGAATACCATAGTAAACGGATAATCAAGCATACCCATATAAGTATCTCCACCAAATGTATAGGATACGTGTTCTTCTCCTTCTTTACATTCAGCTACTCTATGATATGCACCTATACCAATGTATACAGAGTTCTATCTACTACTATAAGTATTACCACCATACTATGCATCATTAATCTTCTTCAGATTAAAGTATGGTATAGCATTAGCCAAGTATTCCTTATCTAACTCTTGTGTAGTTCCGTTTAACGTTGGTCTCTTAGAATTAACTACACTACTAGTAACATCGTATCTTTGTAATGTCTTATAATCATTATTATTGTTCTCTAACTGGACTATAATACATGGACCAGCTTGACCTACTGCTGTTCTACCAGTTATTTCTTCACCATTTGTATCACCAGTGCTCTTAAACTAAGTATGTGCATAGTTAGTATAGGTATTCTCACCAACATTAATCTTATATGCACTAACATCCTGATATGCATTATATGGTACCATTAAAGGATACTCTGCATCAATGATAGTTAATGGTTTAGCTGCACTAGAATCCTTATTAGTCACAATATTATCATCATAGAATGACTGATAATATTTCATAGTATGTGTTAATGGATATATATCAGTATCAGCATCAGTTTGAACTGAATTATCTGCACTAGCTACATTATTAGTCCAGTAGAAGCTATATCTAACTGTATTATTCTCAACTTTCATCGGTACTGCCTTACCACCTGCTGTACCGATCGATATAGCTGATTTTGCATCAGTTTCTGGGTTCTTAACCATTGAAACAAATGTCTGATAGTAATCCAGATATACACCATCTTTAAAGAAATCTTCAGACTTCTCTTCAGATATACATATTTCAGGTGATATAAGTCTTAAGTAGTTATCACTTGGAACAGCATCACAATTAACTCCATTCTTCTACTTCAATGCCTCATACCATTGACTAAAAAAATCATTCTTAACTACTCTACCAATAATAGTCTTTAATGTATTCTTAGCAGTCTTACAGAAGTCAGGTGTTATAAATGGTCTTAACTCTAATGAACTCTCATCTACTTCACCATGTCCAACTTCATTACCCTATTCCTATATCTTATACTGATATACATTAGTAGCTGCACATTGTACTAATACAGTTCTATCAGCTTCAGTTCTGTCACATCTAACTATTTCATATGCTATAGCTCCTTCAGGTATCTTCTTTACTTTAAACTTAATACCTAATGGGTGCGCTACTAGTCTTCTATCCTTATACTCATAAGGTGGTATTTGACCAGCATGTGGCATACGTATATCACCTATCCAGTATACTGGTGAAGGTACACTCTTCTTATTATAGAATACGATACCAAATCTGTATATCTCATCTCTTTGATACCCCCTTAGTAGTGCATCTACTTCAGGGTCTGCATAGTTATGCTATCTAGAACCTAATGAATCATCATTCAATGAACCAAGGTTAACGCCGCTAATCTCTTCCCATTTACCTTTGGATGATGCATCCTTCCATTCGTATATGTTAAACTTACTACCATACTCTGACCTAACATCATTATAACTATCTTCGTCAGCTAGTTTTTCATCTTTCTGTGGATTAGTCAAATGTAAATCAGTAGTTATGAAGGTATACTCTATATTTGGACCATAACCGCCTAATGTGTTATTCTTCCCATATACATAATTACTGGTGGTATCCTTTGAACTATACTCCCTTTGTAAGTTATATGGGTTAATACAGTCATAGTCTTTCTTTATCTTAAGTAGCTACTCATCATCAGCGGCATGTAGAGTATAGGAATTAGATTTATCAGCAGATGTATCTAACTATATCGTACCTGAAGTATTAGCTCTATATGCTCTTGCATCATAGTCACCACAATCCCAAGTTTCATCGGTTACATTAGCTGCAAATAGTCTATTATCTTTAGTGCAGAGTGTCTTAGCTATGAACTAAGCATTATTCAGGTTATTAAACTCTTCTACTGATATCTCACTTAAGAATGCAGAACCTCTATCAACATAAGTAAATGTATCTACTACATTCTTAATAGGTACTTCATCAACTATATGTATCTGTGGTATTTCATTATTACTGGTAGTGATGATACGGTATATTCTACAGTAGTCAAAGTCATGTACATGGATATTAGTACTCATGATAACCCCTTTACCAGAGTTTTCACCTTCATAGGAACCCATATACTTACTACTACTCTAGTTAGTAGTACTAGCACACAAATGAAATGAAGTACTTATTGGGGCTAATTTAGATGCACTACCGAACTCATTAAATAACTAATAACTATACCAGACTAAACCAGCTGGTAATGAACCATTAGTTACAGACTTTAAAGTAAACGGATCTAATTGAGCTTCAGGTATATAATCTAATGCACCAGGATTCTTCATATTCCCTTCACCATCTATAAAGTAGATATTAGAATCCTTATACTTATCCTCATATAGGTTAATTACTTTCATTTGGGTTTCCCCATCAGTAATGTATATCTTAACATTCTCAGGGTTCTCAAATACTCCAGTAACACAGCAATGATCAGTATGAGTACATATACCTAGTTCACCTTTACATACTAAGTGCATATCAGGTCTAGGTGTATCAAACCCAGTAATCCTGATAATCTTATTGATTATCTTCTTATCTTCCTACTCACACTTAGTAACTACAGCTACTATATTGTTTACTGAAGCAACGCCTACTATCTAATCCTACTCTGTTATCTAGTCATCCTATTGATTAGTACTTAGTATATACTTATATATGCCATCAAAGTTCTATAATACAGCTGATGTACCATCTTCATTAGTAAGTAACCTGACATTCTCTGCATACCGCATCTTATTACTTGCTATGACGGTCACATCATTATCCAAATCAAGACCCGAAACGAATGTATTTATTTGCGCATTCTCACTTATCATATCAGGTTAATTAAATTATCTTGGTTATACTGACGTTGTTCTTCACCTGTAGTACTATAGAACTGATCATGTCCGTCATACTCTGGGTACATCTTACGCCATATATGTTCAATATTAATCATATCATCTGGTCCTGGCGTCATTGCCTCACCATATGCCTACTTCTTATAGTACAACCAACTACTACGCATATCAGCATAATCCTGTGGGCTTATATCACCCACTAACTTCTTTGGGTACATCAGCTTCATCGTGATATACCAGAATATCGCTTCTTTATATGCTTCAGAGTCTGGTATTAACGGCATACTCTCTTCATCAGTATATATAGCATAGTAGGCAATCTTAACAAAACCATAAGGCACATTAGTCATTAAGTACCCAGGTTTAGTCATATACTGTAAATCCCAGCTATACATAGTACTATCCTTATTGCCAATAGTTCTATTCATGTATCTGCCGTTAACAGTTGGTTCAGTCCATCTATTAAGTAGTATACTCAATGTCTTCCTTAAGTTCTCATCAGAATTAAGTTTATCTAATGCTTCTCTATCAGTATTCAAGTTAAACATATTCTTAACTAATGGGAACATCTCAGTATCCTAGACATACATTCTAGGCTCACATTTGCAGTGTTTAGCATCACTATATACACCGAAGCTTGATGTAGCTTTACGCATAGGATACCATGTACCGCAATCTCTATATGAGTATGCTACCTAATCTAACTTATACAAATCACAAGGCAACGATACTTGACCACATTCAATAGGTAGTGTTACTACTTTATGATCAAACTGCTATATAGCCCCAATCTTCAGCATGGCTTCCATGATATATTCACGCATATCTGATATACGTATCTGACTCTCTGGTAGCTATAAGTCTGCAATTACCTTTGCGATTATACTCTTTGAAGATATTAATCTATTACTTATCATACTTAAATCGGTGTATAGTCCTTTTGCTTAGACATTATCAATTTTGCGAGCGTCCTCTTGTTGTCCCTAGAAGCGATAAACATGTATTTTCCTTTGTTTGTGAATAAACAGTCTTTCTTACTCCAGTAATATCTATACTTATAGAAGTCGCTATGGGCATTTAGGTAATACACAGGTTTACCTAATTCTTTCATACTCTTCCAATCAAATCTC
>X301_European_Hare__coassemble_966_pt1 | contig 29131 bp, 21 predicted proteins | sample X301_European_Hare__metabat2_high_PE_015 | metagenome-assembled genome bin X301_European_Hare
GTTAGGGATTCCGTCATTATGATGTTTTGAGTACATATTACACGACTTTTAGGTTGTTATGATTGAACGAAAAGTGGTCGATTAACTCTGGCCGCTGGCTCCGCAGAGTGGCCGCTGAGAAACGCTCCCGTGGCCGCTAGGCGGCGCAAAATGCAAAATTGAATGTGAAAAACATAAAAACTTCATTTTTTATTGTTTTAACAAGAATTAATGACTTTGCAATCGTCCTACGGGGTCTAGCTGATGCATTTATTTTGGGTGAAGATTTTATTGAAAATGATAACGTTTGCTTGACTCTTGGCGATAATGTATTTTATGGGCAAGATATGACAAGAATTCTACAGCAAGCAATGTCAAACACAGTAGGTGCAACTATTTTTGGTTATCCAGTTAAAGATGCTAGTGCATTTGGAGTTGTAGAATTTGATGCTAGGCATAAGGTAATTTCTATTGAGGAAAAGCCATTATACCCCAAATCTAATTATGCTGTTCCAGAGACTTTATTTTTATGATAATCGTGTTATAGAAATTGCTAAAAATGTCAAACCATCTGTAAGAGGTGAAATAGAAATAACTGCTACTAATAATGAGTACCTAAAAATGGGTCAACTCCATGTTGCCCTTATGGGAAGGGGTATGGCTTGGTTAGATATAGGAACACCTACGGGGATGCTTAAAGCTGCAGAATTTGTAGAAGTTGTACAGGCTAGACAGGGATTCTATGTGTCATGTATTGAAGAAATAGTTTGGAGGCGAGGTTTTATCACGACGAAGCAACTGCGGACCATTGGGGAGTCTTTGAAAATGACTGAATATGGGCGGTATCTGCTTTCCCTTTTGGAGGAGTAGCATGACAATCATAGCAACTCCTTAACTCTTCATTTATTTCGCACTAATCCAATTAAGCTGTTATTGGCAGCATACTTTTTTGAGTAAATTATTGATGATATTTGTAAAACTTCGGTAGTTGTGGTGTTTCACTATATGCTGTGCATGTGTCATAGTTTATTATATACTCTATCCGAATTATTCAAAGAGATAGGCATATTTCAGTAGTGAAAATATTTTCTGTTTTTGGACCACTGAAAAATGAAACAAGGTGAAAAAGGATGATTCCTATGGCTAAAAAAATACTGTTTTTTTTAATTCTTTCTGTCATGATAGTTTTTTCGGCATTTGCAACTTTTGATAATCTATCTGTTCCATTGGATTCAGACATTTATAGAATTATTTCAGTTGCTGAAATACGAGGAATAATACCCGCCCAGTCTGATGTGAAGCCATATAGTCTTGGTTTAGTGCGTTCTCTTTTGAATGAAATAAGTGCTTCTGAACTTACCTCTAATGCTGAAAAATCAGCTATAAAAACAATTCTTGCTGAATTAAATAGAACCTATGGTGGAAGTAAACCAAAGCAATTCAAGGATGTTATTAAGAATGGGTATATTAATATTATTGATACAGACTATGCAATATTAAATGTTGGTGCAAAATTGATGACAAAAGAGACCTTTAGTTTTAGTGGAGCCTTTGATTCTAGAAATAAGATGCTGTTTTATTTAGCTGGGGATGTGCTATCAAAATTGTCCTTTAACATGAACCTAGGTTTGCTGATTGATAAACTGGACCATAATGCCTTTCTTCTAACTGATTTTACGTCAGAAAATGAGGGTGTTTATATGCATATTTTTGGTGGAGGTGGTGGTGCAGTTGATGAGTCTCCATTTACTGATCCTGCTATAGGAACTGGGTGGCAAATGGCACCAGAGGTAGGAACATCACTTTGGGATGGTAAGTTCACTGCTCGCTTTGCTTCTATTAAAAGGGACTGGGGACCTGGATTAAACAATATTGCACTTTCTGGATCAGCTAGGTCATTTGATGCCGTAGAACTTCAATTTGCACCATTTTCCAAATTTAGATTTTCGGTTTTGGTAGGTTCCTTGGGAGATGCCTATGTTCAAATTAAGGGAGAGGCCCCAACATTAAGTGATAAATTCCATGAAAATAAATATGACAACAATTTTTCGTTGCAAAGAGTAGAGTTGGAACTTTTTAAGGGTTTTAGATTCTCTATTTATGAGTCTGTTGTATGGAGAAAACGAGCTGAATTAGCATATTGGAACCCCTTTACTGTGTATATGTTCGCACAAAATGCTCTTGGAGATTTCGATAATGTACTTGCGGGGATTGATACTTCATATACGATTAAGAATGTTGGGAAACTTTATTTTGCTTTTGCATTTGATGAAATCCATGAACTAAGTTTAAAAAGATTACTTACTGGTGCAAGAAATATTATTGCTCTACAGGGGGGGGCTGAATTTAATATCCCTTGGACTGCGTTTGGTAAGTTGACACTTCAAGCAACCTATATTCCCCCATTTTTTGGGACACATTATCCTACTCAAGTTCAATCTATTAAAGAAGATGAAATTTATCCTAATGATATATATGCATCTGCCTATGTGAATAAAGGCCAACCTCTAAGTTATCCATTAAATCCTGATTCTATTGAATTTTTACTTAAGTATGAAACTACGTTGCCTTACGGAATATCCCTTGCATTTATTGCAAAGGATCAAATGAGGAGTGCTCAATATTCAACCGATTCTTATTATGTAGAAGGAAAAGGAACAGGATTTAATGATTACATGAGATATAGCTTAGATTACGTAGATAAGGATTTCTTCAACTACATTTGGGATAATATACTTGATTTAGAATTGACAGGTAAGAAAACATTGAAAATTTTTCCACTTACAGTAAGATTTGGTATACAGTGTATTATTGAATCAAAGAGAAGCTACACACCTAACTCAAAAGTTATACATTATGAAATAAAACCAGATAATGGGGATAATGAACTTACATATGATGATAAAGACCATAAATTTAATCCAGGGGATGGTACCATAATGGGGAACGACTGGAATACAGGTGTACGATTTTGTTGTTCTGTTGGTTTTGAAATCTTTTACTAGAGTATCTGGTTGGTAAGATTATGCGAAAACATCTCTTAATATTATTCCTATTGTGTGTACTTATTCTTCCAGTGCTTGCAAATTCGCAGAAGTATTATCCTGTTTCGTCTGAAGAGTGGAGGGCAGTAAATAATCTATGCATTTATGCAGGGGTAATGGGGCCAACTTCAAATGGTCCAGTGACCATATCTCAATTGGAAGTTGCACTTAACAGAGTTGAACAGGTTTTGGGTGAAAACTATGGGCCATTGGTAGAATTAAGAAGTCATCTTCATAAAGAATCTGCCCTAATTCAAAGTGACTTTGGAGCACTGACGCTAGTTGGAAAAATGGCAGGTGAATTTTATTTTCAAAGTAGACCCGTTGAGGCAGATAAGATTGAAGGTGAAATCATTGATCCCGATAGGTATATGTTCATTAAGGATTCTTTGGACAGGTCTAGATTTTTGGAAATAGAAGCAGAAATCACAATAAAGAATTTTTTCTATAGTAGATTTGTCTATGATTTCGGTCCATTGGACTATGTTAACGGAGTTTGGAACAAGAGGTTTTCTCATAACCTTGTGTTTACTCATTCTGAAAATTTTCCATATGATTCAGGCGTTTCCTTAGGTAGCTCAAACTTTACATTTATTGCTGCCAAGGGTAGACGATCCATGGGTCAAGGATACACAGGAAACACAGCAATAGGAGACGTTTTCAACTATCAAGAGTTTATAAAAACTGGTGCATTTTCAGATGTTGTCAGTCTCTACATTGGCATGACCAATTTTGATAGCTCACATTTTACGAATTATACCAGTGATGATTTTGAAAAAAATAATAATAAAGACTTCAAAGAATTTATCCAAAACCCCTTCAAAGTTGATGGCGCACGATTTGGTGGTTATAAATCAATACGATATGAAACATCGCTTGAAATTAACTTGTTCAAAAACTTTGGCTTTACATTTTCTTTAATAACACTTTTTGATTCTGAAAGTAGTTTTGACTTGCGTGGTATAAATCCATTTTACATAATGCATAATCTTTTTAACTTCACGGAAAGTGATAATCAAATACTTGAGGCTAACAACTTTATGACATTTGATATCACATATATTCCAATTAAAAAGATTCAACTATATTTTCAGTTCTCTATGGACCAGTTTCAATCGACTGGGGAGGTTGATGCATATTTAAAATCGGGAAATATTGAGCCAAACGCATTTGGAATACTTACAAATATTACCTATGTGGACAAGGTAAAGGATGGCACCATTTCTGCTTATGGTGAGTTTGTTTACAATAGCCCTGGGTTGTACCTGAATCAACTGTATTATGAGGGTGACAAGTTAACAAAGGAGAAAAAAGATGATAATTACTACTGCTGGTCTCAAGATTATCTTGTGGGGTACAACAGGGTTTCGCAGAGTGGAGATGATGTTGCATTTGCGGGGTATAAGTATGGTCCTGACGTAATTGTTGGCTCTGTAGGTGTAAGATATTCGACTTTAAAACAAATCGATGTACTGGGGCGTGTTCTTTACATTGCGCATGGCGAAAAAGGTCGTGGTAAAGATTTGGAAAACTACACATTTGATGGCATAAATGAAAAAGAAAACTGGAAAACAAAAGCCCCAACTGGTACTGTTGAGCATACTGCGGCAGTAACAATTGAAGGACAGTGGCAGCCATCTGACTGGTGCAAGTTTTACCTTGGCTTTGCCTATGCTCATATTTGGCATTTTAAAAATGCTAAAAATGTACAAGAGGATTTAGTTCAAGCCTCTGTTGGTTTATCTTTAAAACTTAATTTTGGTTCTGTATTACATAGCATATTCAAAAAAGGAAAATAATCATGGTTAAATTAAAAAAGGTGATTATTATTTTTTTTGTTATTCTTGTTTCTCAATCGGTGTTTGCTAACACCCAGAAATATTATCCTGTTTCGTCTAAAGAATGGCAGACAGTAAATAACATCTGTCACTATGCAGGAGTTGTCGGCCCAACTTCATTTGGGCCGGTTACAGTCGGTGAATTGATGATTGCCTTGGATAGGGCGGAAAACGTACTTGGACGAGCGGCTGTCTCTGATATTCGAGATATGCTACTGAAAAATACATCATTCATAGGGTTTTCAGATGACTTTGGATATGTAAATGTAGGGGGTATGGTCTCTGCAGAAATTTACACTCAAACTAATACCACGCCTTATGATAATAATCCATACTCTGATGGTTTTTGGGTTATAAAAGACTATAAATCAAGAAAGCCTCTAATTTCACTTGATATTGACTTGGGTCTTTTTAACACTTTTTATGGTAAGCTTGTTTTTATGGGGAAACAGCAACAGTATTCGGAAGGTAGATGGAATGAGTATTTTACCACAAATATGAAATTTGGCTTTGCATATAATTATCCATATGAGGCAGGTATTTCACTTGGAGGCAAAGGCTTTAACTTTATTGTCGGTAGAGATAAAGTTTCCCTAGGGGAAGGAAAAACTGGCAATACTGCGATAGGTGATGTATTTGACTATCAAGAATTTCTTAGGGCAAGCTACTATGCAAGGATATTTGCAATACATCTTAATTTAACATCATTCGATTCCTCACATAAGAGGGCTGGAGAAGATTATAATGAGAATGACCCGTTTTTAATATATGATTCAGCATTTTCTGGGTGGAAACAAATTAGACATTCCGTTGATTATGAATTTGTTTTCTTCAATAAAGCTAGGTTTACTGTTGGATTTATAACTTTGCTTGACACTGATTCTGCTTTTGACATTAGGCTTCTTAATCCAATGATGATTTTGCATAACATGTTCAATTTTCATGAGGGGGGAACTCTTGAAGCAAATAACATGCTAACTGTTGATTTTTCTTTTGCATTTGCACCGAAGTGGAATATGTACTTACAATTTACGATGGATCAAATTCAACTGCCAGGTGAGTCTGATGGGTATATTTCAAGTATTGGATATACTGATCCAAATGCTTTTGGTGCATTGGTGAATTTAACATATACGAATAAATTTAGAAAAGGCATGTTGAATGTCTATGCTGAAGCAGTAGCTAATATGCCAGGAATGTACCTTAATGAAAAATATTACGATAACGAAACAGATAAACTGACGCAAAAGAGAGAGGATGTTAATAAACATTGTTGGTCACAGGATTTTCTGTTGGGGTATTATCGAAATTATGAATCTAAAAGTGATGTTGCATTTGCAGGTTATACCTATGGTCCAGATTGCGTTGTAGTAGCATTGGGTGCAGAATATTCAGTTCCAAATAAATTCTCCTGTTCGTCGAAACTGCAGTATCTTGCTCATGGAGAAAAAGGAAGGGGAACTGGACCTGAAGAAACTAAAAACTATGATTTTACTGGCATTGATACAAAAGCGACTGTAAATAAGATGCCACTTGTGGGTGAGTCCGTGGAACATACAATTTCCTTAGCGGTAGAATGTGAGTATTCCTTGTTTAAGTGGTTGTCAGTTAATGCCGGTGTTGGCCTTGCTGAAATTATCAATGTTAATTTTTCAGGTAAGAATATCTTCAATGTACAATTTGCTCTTGGGGCAACAATAAGTACTCCATAGAAATTTGAGCCAAGCCTACATTGGTCAGGCCTGGCTCTTGATGGAAGTTTCAGACGTAGAAGTAAGCTCTTTTTCCTTTTTGAGCAGATAATCTACAGCGTTTTTGGCACTTCCACCTACATGCTCCCAGCATTGGTTTCTGACACTGTCTCTGCCACTTTGAAGCTTTTTACTTGATAGCGCCTCTTCTATGAGTGACTTTATGTTTGGTAAGTCCTCTTCCTTCAATTGAACTCCTATTTCAGGTGATATTTTAAAAGACCATTTAGGTTCATCAAGCCAGTCAGCGTCATATGGAAGAGTATCAAACTGCGTATCGGCATAAATTACTGGTTTATCGAATACACATGCATAATCTAAAATAACGCCAGAGAAATCTGTGATAAGTATGTCAGATTTTTTGAGTACCTCAAAGTTGTCGTTGTCATAGTTCCAAGACACATTTGAAAACTTATCTGTAAGAGGTTTCAGAATATTCTGTTCGGAAACAACTGTTTGCGGGTGAGGCCTTACTATGATATCAAAGCCCGTGTTTATTAGAGCTTGTATTAGTTTTTCTCCATACCTTGCAAGCAAGCCACTTGGGCCCCAACTTGGAGCCAATAGGACAGTTGTGTTGGAATTTGGTTCAGTAATGGGAGAATGTTCAAGTTGATATTTTAAGTTATCCAGTGGGATAGAACCTACTGTAGTTAAATCTTTTCTTTTAATGCTTGGGCGTAAACTTTCTAGTGTTCTAATACAATCAACTTGGTTTTTCCCAGAAGTTAAGACAGCATCATAGTAGTCCATGCCAAACATTCTATAACTTGCAAGTTCATCCGCAGAGTGGGGGATATGAACATAGAATTTAACATCTTTGCTTCTTTTCCATTGATAGACATCAAGACCTGGTGTTGTAGAAATGACTATGTCTGCCTTAAGGACATTAAGTTTCATGAAAGCCTTGCTACCTTCTCCAATATATTCGCATTTAACGTGGTTGTATTTACAGGATAGAGCTGGGTCATCTGGACTTGATGTGTAGAAAACTAAATCCACACCGCGTTTTTCAAATTCGTCACAAATAGGCTTGAAGACATTCCAGTATCTTTTGTGGTCACTATAAATTACATATGGAATTCTGTTGAGGTTCTGTTTTTTGTCTTGTTTGCCACCAGTGAAGATGAATTGAAGTTTTATTGCTAGGGCCCTTATGCCGAAAACTGCCGCAGTGGCAATTCCAATAAAGAGTGAAAGAAGCATTGAACCTGTTCCGGGATCTATGTACAAAAACATCAATTAACCTCCTTTTGCCACTCTGTTAATGGTATCCAGTTATCTGGATTATGGATGTCGTCAGAAACATGCCAAGCTTGATTATTATCATGCTTGAATGTATAGTCGTTTCTAAGTTTTTCTGCATTCCAACTTTGTGCAATGTAGACATCAACCCCATTATTCTTATCTGATGTAAGAATTTTGCCTGTCATTGGGTTAACCTTTGAGATGTCAAGTCCATCTATAGCAAGAGAAAGAGTATCTGCATTGGTCATAAAGCTATCATCTGTTTTATATAAACCTGTAGAGTTAAAATCCTTAACCATAAGAAGTGGGCCAAATTGGTTCATTCTAGGTTCAAGACCCGAGATGTTAGCTGCCATACCATGGTCGGAAACTAGGATGACTCTTGTGTTATCAAAACAGTTGTTATCTCTAAGATAATCAAGATACTTTCCAATTTGCTTTAAGGCAGCTACGTTTGCTTGATAGTGAAGTGTGGTGTTATCTTCTATTTGATTTTGAGCAATAGTTTCGTAATCATCTGATAGAGCTACAGCGACATCATGTGTAGATTCGTTTTCCAAAAAGATGAATGATGGTTTTTGAGACTCAAAATCAGTCATTTCTCTTAAGTAGTAAAGATTAGACAACTGAGAGAAAAAGGCCGCATCATCTCCTTTAAAGCCTTCTGAATATCTTCTTGCACAGAGATAGAAGGAATATCTGAACAAAGGAGGTAAGACTTGTAATGCAGAGAAGTCTACAAATGCATCTTGGACTGCCTTGTTCAATTTGCCAGTAACTAGGTTTTTCTCTATGAAGTAGTTTTCAAAGTATTTACCTTCAATTTCTGAAACCTTCATTTCTGGATAGTCTTTGAAAATACTTAAATCACCATTATAAAAATAATTTGTCCAAGGTGGGTCTGTAAGAGTTACTGAATATCCTGCATCCAAGAAAAGTTTAGGCATTACAAGAAGTGCTTCATTGTGCTTGTTTCTTAAAAGTTCGTCAGACCTTGCATTCATTTTATTGGGAGTATATTCATAGCCACCTAGCATTGGGGGGACACCCTCTACTGTCACGTTGGAGAAACTTAGAGTGTTAGAGTAGTATGTGAAACCATCAAACTGCTTTTCAATATCTGGATGTTCTTCAAAAATCTGCGGAATAAAAGCACCTACGGCTCTGTCAAGGAAGATAATTACCACATTGGGATTTGTCTTTGAAAGGTTATATTCTTTAGAAATGCCTACTGGACTATCATTATTGGTAGGTGTGTGGCTTTCTGCATACATTTTGAAAGTTTTGGAAATAGAAACAATATTGTAAAGACCTAGGGCTAATTCAGCTATGCAAGCTATTATAGCTATAAAGACAAGAATCTGTTTTTTGTGCTTTGAGATAAATATTGTAACTGCTATTACTGCTATGTAAGAAATGACGGATATTAGAAAAACAGACTTACTGGAGATTAGGTTTTCTTGGGTTTCTATCGTAAGTAGGCGCGTAAGGTTGCCGTAATCAGATTTAAATACATAGGCATTTAAAATAGCAATAACAAGTACGCTAAATAGGAAAATACCTTCTGCATTCTTTACTTTGCGGTTGAACATAAAATAAATAACCATAGTCCAAACTACAAACATACCAAAATAGATACTGAAAGAGTGGAGAATATAAGTAAGAGGCGAGTCTGTATCACCTATAAATGAAAACTCTGTGGGGCTTGATGCGACTATGCTGGATGGAAGGACAAGACCAAGAAGTAGAGATATTGCAAGGCCCGCAAATAAAGTAAGTTGGAGAGTTCCCCTTATGTCCGATGTTAAGGCGTTATTTTTAGTTTTAAAATTAAGTTTTGAGATTAAATGCTTAAGGAGTGGCAAAATGGCAACAGCAATGGCAAATAACACAACAGCTGCTCTTTTCCACATGGCTGTTTCTTTCTGATCAATAGCAAAATATATGGCAAAGACTAAAAGAAGTGCGCTGATAATTGCATGTAGAACCTTACCTGGGTGTTTCGTCTTTAGGACGATGTTCTTTGCTAGTGAGAAGAGGTTGTTTAGTATCCAGTAGATTACAAGGCCACTTGGGGCGTTGTATAGTAAAATTAGAAATAGGGCGGCTACAAGGTAAAGTTGAATGCGCTCTTTAAATGGAGCGTCTTTTGTGTAAATGGCACCAGAGATGAAGTTTATCAGTGTCATTACAAATGGCAAAACATGAAATGAAATCTGCCCTATTTTTAGAATCTCGTCTGGTTTACCAAGGTCTGTTATGAATAAAAAAGATTGCCCACTTAGGGCGTTACAGTTATTAAGAAAGTGATATGCGGCAATGAAGAAGGGAATTTCTAAAAGGATTGGGAGGGAACTTCTAAGGACGTAGATTGGGTTATAGTTGTTTTGTCGATAGTAGGTGCTGAGCATCATAAACTGCTCATTGCCCTTAAATGCCTTTTTGATTCGCTTGACTCTAGGCTCTAAAGCTTTGGAGATGTCTCGCTCTTTCTTTTGGATGGATTCTGCTACGTTGTATAGGGGAAGGGCGAGAAAGTTTATGCAGATACTTACGGCTACTATGGCGCCGATTACTCCAAATTGTGGGAATTTTACAAAGACAAAGTTAAAAATCCAAGCAACTATCAGTTCTATTGGTGCAAAAAGTATTTCGTAAAGCAAAAGCATCCTCCCTGAATTTCCTTTAGAATCTATCACTTATTAGAGTTTAAGTGAATATCAGCATAAATAATTGACACTCATTGAACGTTTTTATTTTTTGATACATTATGTTTTCACAATGGCAAAGTATTCTATGGAGGTATTATCAATGCTAAATTTTACGGTAGGGCCAGTTATGTGCAGTGATGTTGTTCGTAAGATTGGAGGAGAACAAGTTCCATACTTTCGAACAACTGAATTTTCAAATTATATGATTGAAAATGAAAGGCTTATGCTTGAATTTCTTAATGCACCTTTGGGTAGCCGTTGTGTTTTCCTTACTTCATCGGGTACTGGTGCTATGGAATCTTGCGTTATGAATATCTTAAACGATGACGATAAGGTGTTAGTTATAAATGGGGGAACTTTTGGTCAAAGATTTGTTGATCTGTGTAAACTTCATAAGAGGTGCTATTCAGAGATACGTCTAGAATTCGGAAAGCAAATAAAACGCGATTTACTGTATGAACATACAGGTAAAGGGTACACTGCTTTGCTTGTGAACATGCATGAGACATCATCTGGGGTTTTATATGACATGCCAATGATAGCAGAATTTTGTAAAGAAAATGGCATACTTTTAATTATTGATGCCATTAGTGCATTTCTTGCTGATGAGTTAGACATGTCTGAATTAGGGGCGGCTGCTGTAATAACAGGTTCTCAGAAAGCATTGGCAGTTCAACCTGGCGTTTCAGTTATAGCGTTATCTCCAAAATCTCTTGAACGTGTTAAATTGAACGAAGAAAAATGCATGTATCTTAGCCTTAAAGAGGCATTAACTAATGGTGAGCGTGGTCAGACTCCATTTACTCCTGCCGTGGGAACACTCTTACAAATTAATGCTCGATTAAAGCAAATATCAGATAGGGGTGGGGTGATGGCAGAAAGAAAAATCATTGCAGACATAGCTCAAGATTTCAGAAGCAAAATAAAGGATTTACCATTTGAAATTGTTTCGCAATCTATGTCAAATGCGGTTACAGCACTTTGTCCTAATAACAAAAATGCGAAAGAAATAGTTAGAATTCTAAAAGACGAATATGGGATTTGGGTTTGCCCAAATGGAGGAGATTTGGCAGATAGGGTATTCAGAGTAGGACATATAGGATATATAACGAAGAAGGATAATCAAATGCTCATTGATGCGCTTCATGATATGTATAGGAGAGGGTTATTGTAATAACAAATATTTAATTCACAGTGGGTCTTAATAGAAGGTGTAAAAGAAATACATGAAAATGTTTTTTTCTGCACTATTAGGCCTAAATGTATAGGATGAATAGAATGATAAAAGTTATAACCTACGGGACATACGATTTACTGCATTATGGGCATATTCGATTGCTTGAGCGCGCAAAGGCTCTTGGTGATTATCTTATTGTTGGCGTTACTTCTGATGATTTTGATAAAACAAGAGGAAAAATCAATGTTCAACAGACTTTGGAAGAAAGAGTTAACGCAGTCAGAAATACAGGATTGGCGGATAAAATTATAATTGAAGAGTATGAAGGGCAGAAGATTGACGATATAAAGAAATATGATATTGATATTTTTACCGTAGGCTCTGATTGGGCCGGCAAGTTTGACTATCTTAATGAATTCTGTAAGGTCGTTTATTTAGATAGAACACAAGGTGTTTCTAGTTCCGAAATAAGAGACCAAAAGCAGGCGGTAAATATTGGGCTTGTTGGATATGAAAGTTTTCTAAATAAGATGTATGCAGAAAGTAGGATTGTCAATGGTGCAAATGTTATTTCCGTTTGTGCTGAAGATGCGTCAGAGTTAAGCGAAAGTATCATGACAATGTTGAAAGTTACTGATAATTATCAAGAACTATTAGATTCTGTTGACGCTGTGTACATACATTCGCATCCAACAAGGCATTATCAAGAAGTGAAGATGGCACTTGAATCTGGTAAGCATGTGTTGTGTGAATCTCCTATTGCACTGAGAAAACAGGATGCCGTAGAACTGGACAAACTTGCAAGAGAAAAGGGATGCGTTTTGATGGAGGCGTTGAGGACTGCATACTCGATAGCCTATTCAAGGATGCTACTTCTAATTAAGGGTGGAAAGATTGGCGAGGTTGTTTCCGTTGATGCAACTTGTACAAGTTTGAAGAACCAAAATGCCAAAAATAGATGGGGTAGTATGACTGAGTGGGGGCCAACGGCACTACTTCCGGTGTTTCAAATATTTGGTACAGACTTTAAGGATGTTAGAATTATTACACGCTGTCAAAATGATAAAACAGTAGATGATTTTTCAAAGGTTGATTTTATTTATCCCAAGGCAACTGCCAGTATAAAAGTTGGCTCTGGAGTAAAATCTGAAGGGGAGCTTATTATTTCTGGCACAAAAGGATACCTATATGTTCCAGCTCCATGGTGGAAGATGGATTATTTTGAAATTCGATATGAAAATCCTGCTGAAAACAAAAGGTATTTTTATCAACTTGAGGGTGAGGGGATTCGTTATGAATGGCTTGCCTTTATGAAGGCAATAAGAGCGCTTGGGGATGATAGCCCAGAATCATCTCGCTATATTGATAATATCAGTAGGCCGATATCTTATGGCATTTGTGACGTAATAGAGAAATTTATTTCAGGCAGTGCTGTAAGTTATATTTAGGAACAGAATCTAGGATTTGTCTGTGGCCTCGGATTCAAAGAATTTGACGCCGATGTCGCTACGAAACCAGCAGCCATCGAAACTGACGAGGTCGATTGAGCGGTAGACTTTTGAGTTGGCTAGGATGATGTTGCGGTCTACGCCAACTATTGTGGCGGCTCGGCCCCCAGTGGTGTAGATGTGGCCGTCAGAGCCGGTCTGGACGGCACCGAAGAAGACGTAAGTGCCGTTGTTTAAGGCGTTACTGAGGTACTGTGGGGGGATTTCTTTGAGAATCTGTCCTACCTCGGCCTGCTGGGGGTAGCCTTCGGAGGCTATGACAACTCCTACGGCGCTGTCTCCGGTGGTCTGAAGGGTGATGTCCTTAAGGGTGTTGTTGCGCATGGCAATCATGAGCTTACAGAGGTCGTTTTGGATTAGGGGGACCATGGCCTGGGTGGCGGGGTCGTTGAAGCGGACGTGGTAGTCGACTAGGTATGGGCCGTCGTCGGCTATGACTATGGAGAAGGTTAAAACGCCTTTGTAGTAGAGTTTTTCTGCTCTCAAGGCCGTAAATGTCGGTTCAATTATTTTTTCTTTTATAGAATCTTTGAGTTCTTGACTTAGCGATAGCGGGCATATTGCTCCCATTCCACCGGTGGGGACACCATCCCCAGTGTCAGTGTGCTCGCGCTTAATATATTCGTAGCAGATGGGGAGGAGGAAGTAGCCTTCGTTGTCAAGAAGGAGGGTGATGGTGGCTTGGGTGCCGACGATGTGGTCCTCTACGATGACGCTACTTTTTTTGAGGAGTTGGCAGCCGTAGGAGTAGAGGTCGTTGTAGTTGGAGGAGCTAATCATGATTCGCGAGGGGGAAAGGTCGTTGGGTTTGATTGTGAAGGTTTTGCCAGCGTTGGTCTGGAGGTAGGCGGAGAGTTTGTCTTTGTCATTAAAGATTTCATAGTTGGGGATGGGGATGTTGTGGGCTTTGGCGAAGTTCTTGGAGAAGGCTCTGTCGCTGTCGAGTTTTATGGCGTAGCTGGGGGCGCCGAAGGTTTCGATGCCGTGCTTGTTGAGGTAGTCGATTATGCCAGTTTGGAGGGGGCCTTCAGTTCCGATAAAGACGAAGTCTATGTTGTGCTTTTTGCAAGCAGATAGGACTTGTTTCTTGTCGGCGGGGTTTAAGTCGGGCAGGTTTTCGGCAAAGCTACTTGTGCCAGGGTTGCTAGGGGCGATGTAAAGTGCCTCTATTATTTTGCTTTTGGAGAACCACCATGCTATGGCATGGTCTTTTGCGCCTGATCCTAATAGTAATACCCTCATAGTCTCTCCTTTTGTGTGGTTAGTCCAACTGGAATCCCCAGTCCTGTACTGCAAAACTATCATTTCTATGTGGCGAGGTCAATTGTTAACTGCGGTTCGGAGTGTAAGTTGGAGTTACTATTCACACATTGATTACCAATTAATCTTACTGCTGCATGTGGCACTTAAGGTTTGTTTTGGTTTTCAAAACAGGTTTTGTGCAGATTTTGAAAGGGCTTCACTGTGGAGGTTGGGGCAATGAAATTGCCCGACGTGAGGAGGGCTGATGGAATGAGGGGGTAGAGTGAAGGGTTAGAAGGAGTGGATAGTGGAGTGGGAGATGCGAGTGTAGAATTTTATTTTCTTGACGGCGGGGTAAAGGCGTGGTAATTTGTATTTGCGGTGGTTCGCTGCAGAAATCCAGAACAGGGGAAGGTCTCGATGAGGTTATTTGATACACATTGTCATATTGGTTTAATTCACGAGGATAGGCTTGAGCAGTTGATGGTGGTTCAGTATGCCAAGAGGGTGGGGGTGACGAAGATTGTCTCGATTTGTAATAGTTTGGCAGATTTTCAGGTGACGTATAATAATCTGAAGAGTGCGAAAGGTGTTTATCATGCGGTGGGTGTATCTCCGACGGAGAGTGGGAACAAGTTGATTGGCTGGGAGGCGAAGTTGGCGAGCTTCTTGGGCCTAGATAGGGTTGTTGCCATTGGGGAAACAGGGTTGGATTATGGGAAGTTTAGTCAGTTTAGGGATGCTCAGGTGGATATGTTTTTGAAGCATCTAGAGATAGCTAGGCGTGCGCATTTGCCGGTTATTATTCATAATCGTGAGGCAGGGGACCATATTTTGGATATTTTGAAGAATAATATTCCGGAGGAGGGGGCGATTTTCCATTGTTATTCGGAGGATTGGGATTATGCGTTTAGAGCGATGGACCTGCCGGTGTATTTTTCGTTTGCGGGGAATATTACGTATAAGAATGTACGAAAGTTGACGGAAACGGTTAGGAATTTGCCAGAGAACAGGATTTTGATTGAGTCGGAGGCACCTTTTATGGTGCCGGCGAGTTATCCGCGTCGTAGAAATAAGCCAGAGTATTTGCCAGAGACGGCCAAGGCTGTGGCGGAGATTAAAGGGATTGCGCTTGAGGAAATGGCGGAGATTTTGTATCAAAATAGTTTGAATGCGTTTCATATTAAGGAGGAGTGAGAGTTGGAGTGGGTTGTGGGGTGTGATGAGTGGGGTAAGTAGGGGTGTTTTGTGGGATGTGAGTGGTAGTGGGGAGTTGAGGTGAGTGAGGGGATAGTGGAGTTAGAAGTGGCAAATTTGTTGCATCCGGTTTGGATTGGGGATGTTAAATTAGAGAGTAATTTGTTTTTGGCCCCGCTTGCTGGCTATACAGACAAGGTTTATCGTGCGATTTGTCTTGCAAAAGGGGCGGCACTTGCCTATACGGAGATGGTTTCTTCCGAGGGGGTGGCAAGAAATAATGAAAAAACCGTAGTGCTGATGGAAAGGGCAGAAGGTGAGAAAAACCTTGCTGTCCAACTTTTTATGCCTGATGCAGAAACGACAAAAAGGTCTTTGGATAATGTAATGAAATATAGGCCTGCTTTGATTGATATTAATTGCGGGTGTCCAGTTCCGAAGGTGGTTAAGACTGGCGCAGGTAGCGCCTTACTTAAACGTCCGGAGGAGATTTATAAAATTGTTAAAACTATTAAAGAGAATGTTGATGTTCCAGTAACTGTGAAGATAAGAACAGGTTGGGATTGTAATTCTATAAATTATCTTGAGGTTGCGGGACTAGCCTTTTCTGCTGGAGCAAGTGCTGTTTGTATGCATGCCAGAACTAGAAGTCAGTTATATATGCCGACGGCAAATTGGGATTGGCTTAAGGACTTAAAGGCGCACTTTCCTGATAGGGTGATTATTGGGTCGGGGGATTTGTTTTCTGCACAGGATGGGGTAAGGATGTTGGAGTATACTGGGGTTGATGCAATATCCTTTGCTAGGGGTGCTATTGGAAATCCATTTATTTTTGCTCAAACTAAGGCGTTGATAGAGGGGAGTGGTAATTATAGTAAAGGTGAAGGGGAAGTGAGCGGAAGCGGGAGTAGAAGGTCGTTGGAGATTCCTGTTTCTGAGAAGGTTGAGGCAATTTTGTTTCACCTTAGGGGGCTTGTAGATTTTCTTGGTCAGGACCTTGCTTGTCGAGAAATGCGAAAACATGTATGTGCTTATCTTAAGGGAATTCCTAATAGTGCAAGAGTTCGGCAGTTGGTGACTACTGCTGTAACTGTTGAGGATTACAAGAGAGCACTTGCGGAGTTGGAAGAAAAGACTTGTAGGTAAGGACTTACGGTCAATGGTTTGTGGGTGAGTATTGTTCATGGGTTGTTATGTTATTGTCTTAACCTGTTGTGAGGATATTTGCTTTTGGGTACATGGATGTTTTCTCTAGAAGGCTAAGAAAAGACTTTCAAAATTGCTCTGTGCCTATGCATGGAAAAAGTTGTTACAATTTACACCCAGTTTACCAACTAATCTTAGTTCTATAGTGCACTCAAAGATTGTTTTGGTTTTCAAAACAGGGTTTTGCACTAACTTTGAAGGAGTCTCTTTCCTAGAAATTGAAAAAATGAAATTCTAGGAAAGAAAGAGCCAATTTTACCAATATAGCTAGTAAAGTAGTGTTTTGCACAATTTTAACTGCATTTTCACTTTGCCATAAATCGACATTTTGAGTTTGTCATTTACAGTCAATCAAGGTGTTCATAATTTGGTTGATAAAATGCATATGAAATGAAATAATAAAAGCGGTGATGTTGTAGGTGGGGGTACCTTCAAGGAGGAAAAAATGAAAACCATGGGTGCTGGTATTAGTTGTGAGGATATCAATATCACAAATGATTATATGTTTCAAATGGTTATGCAAGATCCAGAGTTGTGTATTGCCCTTTTGGAGAATTTGCTATGTACCAAGATTCAGAAGGTTAAATACTATTATTTTTCTGAGGACGGAACCGAAATTGAAAATGATGGAATTGATTATACTGTGCATACAGAAACGCAAAAGTCTCTAACTGGTTATTGGGGGTTTAGAGGCGTACGACTGGATGCCTATGTTGATGATGGCAAGGCCATCTATAACATTGAAATGCAAGCAACAGTGGACAGAGCACTACCTAAGCGTAGTAGATTGTATCAGTCGCACATTGACGTTTCGCAGTTGCAGCGTGGTGTGAATTACGACCAGATTAGGCCTTGCTATGTTATTTTTATTTGTAATTATGACCCTTTTGGGCTCGGTTTGTGTAGGTATTGCTTTCAAGATAGATGTGATGAATCACCTGATTGCAAGTTGAATGATGGTGCTTACAAGATGTTCTTTAATACGACTGGAACAATTGGGGATGTCACGCCATCACTGCGTGAGTTGCTTGCGTATATGAATGACCCTAATAATTATCCTGTGGTAGGATGTGATGATGATTTGATTCGCAAGATAGATCATGCTGTAAAAGATGCACAACAGAGTGAGGAATGGAGGAATAACTTTATGAATTATCGCATGAAGCAAAGGGAAGCTGAACTAAGAGGAGAATCAGTGGGAGAGGCAAGGGGAATTGCAATTGGGGAAGAAAGAGGAATTGCAATTGGGGAGGCAAACACGACGACGCAGATTGTAAAAAATATGGTGCGTTTAGGTAGGTCCATTGATGAGATCTCACATTTAACTGGTATTCCTACTTCAAAGGTGGCAGCAATTCAAGATAGTATGAATTAGCAATTAATTGCTATATAAATAGTTATATCGATAAATGCCTATATTAGTCATGGTAAAAACCATATTTTATAGGCATTTGGGTTTGTTATTCTTGCATGGGTGCTAATGTATTTTTGTTTGATATTAAGAGAGGGGTAATATGTTTTTTGAAATGAAGCAAAGGGAAGCTGAACTAAGAGGAGAATCAGTAGGAGAGGCAAGGGGAATTGCAATTGGAGAGGCAAACACGACGACGCAGATTGTAAAAAATATGGTGCGTTTAGGTATGTCCATTGATGAGATTTCACGTTTAACTGGTATTCCTGTTTCAAAGGTGGCAGCAATTCAAGATAGTATGAATTAGTAATTAATTGTTATATAAAGTGTTATAATGGTAAATGCTTGTCTGTATGGGAGAAATACGGCAAGCATTTTATTTTTCAGTTACAAGACCATTGTACAGCGCAATGACTATAACTTTAGCCAATCAATTGCGAGTGTAAGTTTTCGGAATTGAGATAAACAGAAAATTAAGGATTTATGGGTGTTTGTACCTGGCAGGGAAGGGGTTAAGAGAAGTAGTTTTGGTTTAGGGCAAGGCGGGTCCAGTCGCGGAAACTGATGCAGTCGACTGAATTTTGGGTGTAGGTGCTGTCGCCAAGGTGGAGTATTACGGTTTTTGGGGTAGCAGTAAGGAGGGTGGAGTCAGTGACCTCGATATTGGGGTCGATGAGGAGGCGGTAGGGGGTTTTCCAGTCGGCGGTGAGGGTGGTGGTAGAGGTGGAGGTGGAGGCGAGGGAGATGGAGGGGGAGAGGGACCTGGAGAGGCGGGCGCGGAAAATCTCGTTGACGGCGAAGGTGGTGACGACGCGGGTGCGGTACGGGCTGAGGATTAGCGATTCTTTGGTGGGGATGTTCAAAAGGTGGCACAAAATGGCGGTGTCGGTGAAAAAAAGTGCGGGTGAGCGGCAATCAGGGCTATCGAGGGGACGGGCGAGTTGGCATTTTTCGAGGATGGCAACCCAGGTTTTGGCGGTGGGGGCGGAGATGCCGGAGAGTTTTGCGATGTGGTTTAGTGGAGTGGGGGTGGTGCTATGTTGGGCGCAGATGGTGAGGAAGTTGCGGAAGGTAGGGATGTTGCATGTGTTGATGTGGCGCGTGACGTAGCGATTTAAGATGGTGTCGAGGAGGGTGGAGGGGGTGCTGGCTCCGGTGAGAAGATCTGGAAGTTGGCCGCCGTGGATGATTTGGAATGGATTTGTCAGTTGGGCTTTGAGTTTGAGGATGTCAGGGATGGTCAGGCCCAGGACGTCGCAGTGGGCGGTTTTGCCGTCGTCGAGGTCTGTAGAGAGGCGGGTTGTGGAGATGAGGATGTATTTGCCAGGGGTAAAGCCTGAGCGGGCGATGTGATATTTGACGGCATCTAGCAGGGTAGGGAGTTTGTCGGCAGCGTTGATAATTGCGCCGTCTGGGAAGGCCAGAAGAAAGGTTTTTGCGGATTTGCTAGCGATGTCGAGGATGCTTTTGGAGTTGAGGTCGACAAAGTTTTTGTTTGGCATTAGCGCTTTGGCCATCTGGTCAAGAGCGCAACCTTCGGGGCCAGAGAGGAGGATGATGGGGTATTTGGAGGCTAGATTTTGGAGGGTGCGGTAGGCAATGGTATTTTCAAGCATGGGGGCTCCTCTTTTGCATTGTATGTTTTGGCTTTGTAAGTACTTCCTATGGTTACGGCTTGGAGTGGAAGTTGGGTGGATAGGGCCATGGGCAAGGGTTTTTGAGTATATTAAAGTCTTGATTGGAAAATTTGTAAAGTATTAATTGGGAAATTTTTAAAGTTTAGTGGGATTTGTGTTGACTTGCATGATTTTTGGCGGGGATACTGTTACCTGACTGCACTATTTGGGGGTGCTTATGGTAAGAATTAAAGATTTGTTTGATTTAGAAAAGACGATGGCCCGCAGTTATTTGGAGGGCTTTGAGTATCCATGGCAGGCTCTGAAGGGTATTGGCGCTATGATTTTGGAGTTGGGGCGGTCATTGGGAAGTGACTATGAGAAGCGTGGTGAGAATGTGTGGGTGCATAGGACGGCAATGGTGTTTGACTCGGCATATTTGGGGCCGGTCTGCATTGTGGGTCCAAAAACGGAGGTTCGGCATGGGGCATTTGTGCGAGGGAATGCGCTGATTGGGGAAAATTGTGTGATTGGTAATTCGGTGGAGTTGAAAAATGTAATTATTTTTGACTGCTGTCAAGTGCCTCACTTTAACTATGTTGGGGACAGCATTTTGGGATTTCATGCGCACATGGGGGCAGGGGCGATTACGTCGAATGTTCGAGCAGACAGGGGGAATGTTGTGGTGCACGCAGTGGGGGAGGATGGAAAGGAGATTGAGACGGGGTTAAGGAAGGTTGGGGCTATGCTTGGGGATTTTGCTGAGGTTGGGTGTAATGCTGTGCTGAATCCAGGAACTGTGGTTGGAAGAAATACGCAGATTTATCCGCTAGCCTGTGTTAGGGGGGTTGTTCCGGAGGGGTGTATTTATAAAACCGGAGGGGTGATTGTAAAAAAAATAGATGACAAGGGACTCGGTCTTTTGTGAAAAATGAATGATGGAGGAGATGAGAATGGGAAGGTATTTTGGAACGGACGGGTTTCGAGGTGAGTCGAATGTTGGGTTGACGGCGGACCATGCGTATAAGATTGGGCGTTTTTTGGGGTGGTATTTTAAGGTGCTGAGGCAGCAGCGGGGGGATGTTGAGAGTCCGAAGATTGTGATGGGGAAGGACACGCGGCGCTCTTGTTATATGTTTGAGTACATGTTGGCGGGGGGAATTGTTGCCTCGGGGGCGGATGTGTATTTGATGCATGTGACGACGACGCCGTCGGTGGCGTATATTGCGCACGTGGATGATTTTGATTGTGGGATTATGATAACGGCCTCGCACAATCCGTATCAGGATAATGGGATTAAAATTATTAACAAGTATGGGGAGAAGATGGAGGACCAGGTTCTGGACTTGTGTGAGGATTATATCGATGGCAAGTTGGAGTGTTTTGGGGAGAAGTGGGAGGAGGTGCCGTTTGCAACAAGGCATGATATTGGTCAAATGGTGGATTATGTGTCGGGGAGAAACAGGTATATTGGGTATTTGATTTCGTTGTGTAAGTATTCGTTCCGCGGGATGAATGTGGGTCTGGATTGCGCAAATGGGACTACGTGGAGTATTGCGAAGGCGGTGTTCGATGCGTTGGGTGCGAAAACGTTTGTGATTAACGCAGACCCGAATGGGTTTAATATTAATGAGAATGCGGGATCTACTCATATTCAGGGGCTGCAGAAATTGGTGGTGGACAAGTCTTTGGATGTGGGCTTTGCTTTTGATGGAGACGGGGACCGTTGTCTTGCAGTTGATCAAAAGGGCAATGTTGTGGATGGCGACCAAATTATTTATATATACAGTAAGTATATGAAGGAGCGCGGGAAGCTTATTGGAAATACTGTGGTTGTGACTGTTATGTCAAACTTTGGTTTGTTTAAGGCTTTAGAGGCTGAGGGGATTGATTCTGTTAAAACTAAGGTTGGCGATAAGTATGTGCATGACTATATGATTGAGCATGGCTGCCGTATTGGGGGTGAGCAGAGTGGGCACATTATTTTTGCAAAGTATGCGTCAACTGGGGATGGGATTTTGACTGCACTAAAGATTATGGAGGTTATGCTTGCTAAGAAGAAGTCACTGAGTGAGCTGGCCTCTGGTATGAAGCGTTATCCGCAGATTTTGGAGAATGTTAGGGTGCGGGATAAGGCTATGACTATTGGAGATGAGGATGTACAGGATGCCGTGCAAAGGGCGGCGGACCGGCTGGGGTCATCTGGCCGTATTCTTGTTCGGGAGAGTGGCACTGAGCCTGTTGTCCGCGTTATGGTTGAATCTCCAACCGAGGAGATGTGTAGGCGCTATGTTAATGATGTGGTGTCTGTGATTAAGAAGAAGGGGTATGCAGTGTAGGGTGCTTTGAGTGGAGGGTTAAGTGAGGGTTTAAGTGATGGTTTAAGTGAGGGTTTGAGTGACAATCTGAGTAGTGCTTTGATTGGCGCTTTGGGTAAGTGTAAGTGTGATTGCTAGAAGTAAAGGAGTGTGTGAAAAATGTGTGGCATAGTTGGTTTTACAGGACATCAGCAGGCGGCTCCGATTTTGTTGGAGGGACTGAAAAAGTTGGAGTATCGCGGATATGATTCGGCGGGGCTGGCAGTGCGCGATGGTGAAAAGCTTGCGCAGGTGGTAAAGACTGTTGGAAAGATTTCCAATCTGTCGCAGAAAACTAATGCAGGGAAGGATTTAATTGGGACTTGCGGAATTGGTCATACTAGGTGGGCGACACATGGGGAGATTAGTAAGGCTAATGCACATCCGCATGTTAGCGGAAACTGCTCGGGCTCTGGATGCGGGGATGTGCAGTCTAATGTTGTTGGGGTACACAATGGGATTATTGAAAATTACCAAGAGTTGAAGACTAAACTGTTGGCGCACGGGTATCAGTTTTATAGTAGCACGGATACTGAGGTGCTGATAAAGTTGGTTGATTATTACTATAAGAAGTACAATGTGGGGCCGATTGATGCGCTAGCGAAGACGATGGTGAGGGTGAATGGCTCGTATGCGTTGGAGGTTATGTTTAAGGACTTTCCGGGGGAGATTTATGCGGCAAGAAAGGATAGTCCGATGCTAATTGGGGTGCAGGCGGACCAGAGTTTTGTGGCGTCAGATGCCTCGGCACTTTTGAATTATACTAGGTCAGTTTACTACATGGATAACATGGAGATGGCTAGGATAATTCCTGGGAAGGTAGAGTTTTATAATTTAAATGGGGATTTGGTTCCAAAGGAACTGACGCAGTTGGACCTAAGTGCGCAAGAGTCGGAACTGGGTGGGTACCAGCACTTCATGATTAAGGAAATTCACGAGCAGAGTGGCGCTTTGGTAGCAACTCTTAAGAGCGCGCTGGGAGGAAACGGAGTGAGCGATGGGGGTTGTGAAGCGCTTGCAAAGGCAGATGTCAAAGAACTCGGCGGCGACGGAGGCGGGCGAACCGAAGGGACGCGAACCGAAGGGACCGGAGGTGAGAGCGCTGAAGGCGGCAGCCTTGATGAGGTGTTGGGGAGAATTAAAGTATTTGAGGATAAGGAGTTACTTAGGAGGGTTGAGCAGGTTGTTGTGGTGGCGTGCGGGTCGGCGTACCATGTGGGGGTGACGGCGCAGTACGTGGTGGAGGCGATGGCGAGGGTGCCAGTGCGCGTTGAGTTGGCGTCGGAGTTTCGGTATCGGGAGGCGCCGATTGGGGGCGGGACGTTGTGCGTGGTGATTTCGCAGTCGGGTGAGACCGCGGATACGTTGGCAGCGCTGAGGATGGTGAAAGAGCGTGGGGTGCCGACGTTTGCGATTGTGAACGTGCCGGGCTCGTCGATTGCAAGGGAGTCCGATTATGTGTTTTACACGAAGGCGGGTGCGGAGATATCTGTAGCCACCACAAAGGCTTACAGTTGCCAGTTGGTGGTGATGTATCTGTTTGCGATGGAATTGGCGTTGTGTAAGGGTGCGATTTCGGTAGCGGAGTGTCGGGATTTGATTGCGGAGATTTGGACGTTGCCAGGGAAGGTTGGGCAGTTGCTGGAGCAGAAGGAAAGGCTACAGTGGTTTGCCTCTAAGTTGGTGAATATGCATGATATTTTCTTTCTGGGACGGGGTTTAGATTACTCGATTTGCCTAGAGGGAAGCCTGAAGATGAAGGAGATTAGCTATATTCATTCTGAGGCGTACGCGGCAGGGGAACTGAAGCATGGGACGATTAGTCTGATTGAGCCAGGGCGGCTGGTGATTGGGGTACTAACGCAGCCTTCACTTTACAAGAAGACTCTCAGTAATATGACTGAGGCCAAAACTAGGGGTGCGTACCTCATGGCGGTTACTAACAGCGGGAACTTTAGTATTGAGGACAGCACTGATTTTGTGGTCTATATTCCGAAGACTAGCCCGTATTTTACGGCCTCGCTTGCAGTTATTCCGCTGCAACTATTGGCATATTATACTGCTGTTTCTAGAGGCGAAGATGTGGATAAACCAAGGAACTTGGCAAAGAGTGTGACAGTAGAGTAGTAGCGCATGTGGAGTTGGAGTGTTTCTCTGGGGTAAATTTCTAGCACAAGTTAAAAATAGTTCTTGCATTTACAGCATAACTAACGCAGACTAAAACAAGTAGCCTACGTGCAAAGTGCTTGCGCTACTTATCCTCAAATTATCCTCAAAGGAGAGCACATGAGAGTTGTAATTCAGGAAAACCTCCAAGCCATAAGTCGCTGGGCAGCCAATCATATCGCAAACGCTATCAATTCGTATAATCTAGAATTACGTAGCAAGGACCGTCCGTTTGTCCTAGGTCTGCCCACTGGGTCTACGCCACTTTTGGTCTATAAAAACTTGGTTGCCATGCACAAGGCAGGTCAAATCTCCTTTCGCAACGTTGTTACATTTAATATGGATGAATACGTCGGCCTGCCTCAGAATCATCCCCAAAGTTACTGGCACTATATGCACGAAAACTTGTTCGACCATATCGACATACTCCCGCAAAATATCAACATTCCAAATGGTCTTGCCCCTAATCTGGACCTAGAGTGTCAGGCCTACGAGTCCAAAATCGCCTCTCTGGGCGGAATAGACCTTTTCCTCGGCGGCATCGGCGTCGATGGGCATCTTGCCTTCAACGAGCCCTTCACCTCCCTTGTCTCGCGTACCGGACTGCGCACCCTCACGCCCGATACCCGCCTTGCCAACTCTCGCTTCTTCGGCGGCGACCCCACTCAAGTCCCCACCCAGGCCATCTCCGTCGGAATTGGCACCATTTTCGACGCCCGCCAGATTCTCATTCTAGCCAGCGGCCCCTCCAAAGCGCGCGCCCTAGCGCACACAATCCAAGGCCCCATCTCGCACCAATGGACCAGCAGCATCCTCCAAATGCACCCCAACGCCATCATCCTCTGTGACGAGCCCGCTTGCGACGATCTTACGGTTTCTGCTTATAGGTACTTTAAATCCTTAGAACAGTAGTTTTACCTATTAGTTTTAGTTTTTAGTTGCTTAGCCTTTTGCCCGCCTATCAAGTTGTTCGGGCGTTTCTGTTTATAGCACTTTTAAATGTTTTCAAGCGGTCCTTAGCCCATCTTGGCTCCCCTTGGCGTGCTTTCTCTTCTAAATTGAACTAGTTGCCGTTTTGGCGAAACCAAAGGCCCAAGGCAACTGGCCTTAAGACAATTTTTAGTAGCGCTTTTCCCGAAATTTAAAAAAATTGCAATTCTAGGAACAAAAACTTTCCTAGAATTTGAAAAAAGCAAATTCTGGGTAAAGTCATGCCCATCTTTGCACGGATAGCGGTCAGATATCAGCGTTTTGGTTAGTTAAATAGGTCTTTGAGCTGACTTTCAGTAGCGCATTTTCCCAGAATTTAAAAAATTGCAATTCTAGGAACAAAAACTTTCCTAGAATTTGAAAAAATCAAATTCTGGGTAAAGTCATGCCCATCTTTGCACGGATAGCGGTCAGATATCAGCGTTTTGGTTAGTTAAATAGGTCTTTGAGCTGACTTTCAGTAGCGCATTTTCCCAGAATTTAAAAAATTGCAATTCTAGGAACAAAAACTTTCCTAGAATTTGAAAAAATCAAATTCTGGGTAAGGAAAAACCAAAATGTTTTTTAGTGGAATTATTACTGTGTGCCCCACGTATAATGAATAATGAAACGAAATACGTGGAATTCCAGTATTAGTTCGGTTTGAGCAATTCCCCTGCATAACAAAAGCATGTCTCTATTGGACTAAAGTTAAGTTGCCGTTAATGAGAGAACTTTTCTAGGAAAATTAACTGTGCTTGGTAGCATTCTTGTAATCTTTTTGTACTTGTTGTCAAAGGACTTTGACAAGGCTACCAATGGTGGCAAGTAGGGAGCCTAGGATGACTAGAATCTGGAAGGGAAGTTTTCCGAAGGGTCCGCAGATTGGCGAGCATAAGTCTCGCTGGCGGCGGGATTTATTGTAGGCCATGATGATGCCCACGCCGGTTAGGACTTGGATGACACCGGCAAGGCGGGTGAAGCCGACGAAACTTTGGATGCCGAAGAGAGCCAGTAGCAGGCTGGGCACGGACGCTATGACCCAACTTGGGCGCAGGCCGATGTGGGTCTGCTCGTGAACAATGTCTCGCAAATTTAACGTGTTTGCCCACAACGACGTGGACAACGCCAAGAGTGTGAACAGGTATCCGACCACGGAAACCCACCCGCCAAGGTGCGCCGACAGGTCCACCAGCGCTCCGTTCTGGGTGATATTCGCTCCAGCCCCAATCAGGGTCATGAACGTCACCAACACCAATAGGCCGAGATTTATGGCAGTACCCGTTACTATAGAACCGCGGATTTTCTTGACATCACCACCTAAGCCCTTCACCACCTGCGGTACAGACATGACCGCAGAAAGCGAGAATGAAACGCCCCCATACAGAGCAAGCAGATTCTGAGTTGCTACAAGGTCCGTAGGTAGCGGACTTTTTGGCGACTTAAGTGTTGCTACAAAAAGAATTAGTATGACAATTGTCATAGCCGATACGGCTATTTTCTCGCAGATACCCACCGCCTTCATGCCAATAAAGACCACACTAGCGGCCACCAAATAATAGAAAAGCATTGCCAACTTCGGGTTCCAGCCCAGCCAAGTGGTAAACACCGCCGAACTTCCAGCTATGAAGCCGGAAACGTTTAATAGGACTGAAAGTCCTAGCATTGCAAAAGCAAAACCGGAGAATATTCTCTTTAATTTGCCGCGAAAAAGCTCGACCTCAAAGCATTTGACGAATTGTTGGCCCCCGTTGTTCAGTGAGAGCTCGGCAATCATCAAGTGCATGACTAGGTTGATTGCGTAGGCAATGGCGATAATTGCGACGATGCTCAGCCATGACGTGCGCGAGGCGATGTACGGCACTGCCAAGATGCCACTGCCAACGCCGTGCCCGACGATGATACTTGCTGCTTCCATGAACGTTAGACTAGATTCGCTTTCAATGATTGTTGTGCTCATGTCTTAAGGCTAACTGCTAAGTGCAAATAGCGCAAGTTTTGATTTCCCAAATTTTTGCCCTATTTTTTGCGCTTTCCTTTAATATCGCGTTTTGCTCCCGCCATGTGCTTGGTTTTGTTTTCATGCTTAAATGTTGCAAAGTAGTCATTTATCTTGACACTGTTGGACAGGAGTGTGGAAATTCGGTAGAATTTTGGATTATGACACAAAAAATATCTAAAGAGCATCAAGATACCCAAGTCCCACAAGCCCCACAAGCCCAAGCACAAGCTAAGAAGACCCTGGTCAAGGACCTGACCAGTGGGGGTGTTGCAAGGCAGTTGGTGGTGTTTGCGCTACCACTGTTTTTGTCGAACGCCCTGCAGGCGGTGTACAATATGGTGGACATGATTATAGTAGGGCAGTTTATTGGAGGGGCGGGCATGTCCGCCGTTTCAATAGGCGGAGATGTCTTGCACCTGCTGACGTTTGTTGCCATGGGGTTCTCGTCCGCAGGACAGGTACTGATTGCCAGAAGCGTGGGCGCTGGGAGGATGGATAAGGTAAAGGATATAATTGGTAACCTATTTACCTTGCTGACAGCGGCCTCGATATTGATTTCGGTGGTGTGTTTTGGGTTGCGACGGCCGATTTTGGATCTGTTGAACACGCCGGAGCAGTCGTACAAGTTCGCTATGGACTATATGGTCACGTGCGTTGTTGGGCTGGTGTTTATTTATGGGTATAATGTTGTGTCAGCGATACTTAGGGGGATGGGGGATAGTAAGCGGCCGTTTATTTTTGTGGGGATTGCGGCGGTTTTGAACCTGGTTTTGGACTATATTTTCGTGGTTATTTTTCGGATGCAGGTGTTCGGCGCGGCGCTGGCTACGGTCATTGGGCAGGCGGTCAGCTTCATTGGCTCGGTTGTGTATCTGTTTGTGCGCCGCGATGTTTTCGGCTTCGATTTTCGCCTGCGTAGCTTCGCCCCGAAAGTCGACGTCCTACGCCCAATCGTGACGCTCGGGGTCCCTATGGCCATCCAATCGGCTGCTGTCAACTTCTCGAAAGTTCTTTTGACGGCATGGATCAACCTAGAAGGCGTCGTTTTCTCGGCCTTGGCGGGTGTCTACAACAAAATCAACACCATGGCCGCCGTCCTGTCGCAGTCCTTCACCACCGCTGGAGCCACGATGGTCGGGCAAAACTTAGGTGCCGGCAAAAATGCTCGTGTGCCGAGGGTTTTGGCAACAATCGCTTTGATTATGCTATCCTTCTTTACTTTACTGTCTCTGCTTCTCTTAATCTTCCCCTCTCAGGTCTACGCGATGTTCACTAGTGATCTTGCCGTGCTCTCACTTTCTCACATCCTTACCTTACCTATGATTCTAAACTTTTACGGCGCCGGCACCCGTAGCATCGCTTTTGCGCTTATCAATGGCTCTGGCAACACCAAGCTGAATTTAGCCGTTGCCCTTATCGATGGCATTTTCATGCGAATCGGCCTTGCCGCCTTCCTTTGCTTCGCCCTTGGTCTTGGTAGCTACGGCTGTTGGCTTGGCGATGCTATTGCGGGCTTCGCTCCTCTTCTAATCGGCTGTGCATTCTTCCTTTCTGGCAAGTGGAAAAATCCTGTTAAGTAATTGTGCCGCAATAACTTGCCCTTCTTGCCGTTTAAAGAGGGCTTTACACTTTGAGCTTTACACTTTTTGTATTGCAAAATACATTTTGTGTAAAACCCAAGCGCAGGAGGTTGCTCAACTTGCTATTTA
>X301_European_Hare__coassemble_974_pt1 | contig 27925 bp, 24 predicted proteins | sample X301_European_Hare__metabat2_high_PE_015 | metagenome-assembled genome bin X301_European_Hare
ATATCTGTAAAGGAATTATCTTCTGTTTTTCATTAGTAAGCTGTCAAACTTAGGAAATTGCAATAGAGGGCAGGGTGCTTATGCGAAGGACATTTCAGAGCCCCCGCGTGAATGAAAGCGCTAAAATAAAGAAAAAACTGCCCCTAGAGATAGGGGCAGTGAAATGAATCAAAATGCTATCCAACCTTGAATTCAAATCAATGACTCAAATTGGTCGAGAAGAGATTCAAATTTCTTGGTGGCAGCATTGACAGGAGCCTGAGTGGACATGTCTACGCCGGCACGTTTGAGAGATTCGATTGGAAATCTAGAACCACCACTCTTAAGGAAGCTAAGGTAGTCGTTAAGTTCATCGTGCCCGCCGTTGAGAACACGCTCAGAAAGAGCAATTGCGGCAGAAATGCCTGTGGCATATTTGTAGACATAGTAGGCATTGTAGAAGTGGGGGATTCGAAGACCCTCAAGGTCGGAGTTCTCCTCAAAGACCATGTCTGGACCGAAGTAGGCCTTAAGAAGGTCCCCATAAGTCTTGCGCATTGTGGTTACAGTAAGAGGCTGGCCCTGCTCCTGCTGAGTGTGGCAGAGAAGCTCGAACTCAGCGAACATAGTCTGGCGGAACAGAGTGGCAATAATGTCATCAATCTGCTTGGCAACAATGTAAGTCTTCATTTCTGGGGTTTCAGCGTTGTCGGTTAGGTACTTAGCAACAAGCTGCTCGTTGAAAGTAGAAGCGACCTCAGCCTCGAAAATAGTGTAGTCATAGCACAAGAATGGGTTGTTTCGCTTAGAATAGTAGCTATGCATGCTATGACCGCCCTCATGAGCCAGTGTAAAAACATCACCAAGGACATCTTCCTTGTAGTTCAGAAGGATGTAGGGATAGCCGATGAAAGCTCCGCTAGAAAAAGCACCGCTGCGTTTGCCCTTGTTCTCGTACTTGTCTACCCAGCGTTCCGAAGTGATGCCCTTGTATAGGGTTTTGACATAGTCCTCGCCCAGCGGAAGCAGTGCATGCTTGACAATTTCGGCGGCTTGGTCGTAGGTTTTGTGGGTCTTGATAGAACTGACAAGTGGAACATAGACGTCGTAGTGGCGCAGTTCGTCGACACCCAAGATACGCTTGCGAAGAGCATAGTAGCGGTGCAGAGTTGGAAATGCATCATGGACGGCCTGAATCAGACCGGTGTAAACACTTTTGGGGACATCGTCGCGGAAAAGCGCTGCATCCAAAGCCGTGTTAAAGCCACGGACTTGAGCATTGAAGATGTCCTGCTTGACCGAACCAGCGTACAGTGCGGCGATTGTCTCTTGGTGGGCCTGATAAACACCGTAGAATTGCTGGTAGGCGCGTCGACGAACATCGCGGTCGGGGTTGTGCATGAACGATGACCAAGTACTTTGTGAAAGTGGGATGTCGTCAATTTTGCCAAAATCCATGTCAACGTTGGTAAGCATGCCAAAGGCCTTTTGCGGGGTGCCTTGAAGCTCTGACTGTTTAGCAAGAATTTCCTCCTGCTCTGGACTTAGCGTGTGATCCTTTTGCCGAAGAATTTTCTTGATATATATGCGACTATCATCGAACTGCTTATCTTCAATCCAACTGCCTACATTCTTAATTGCTAGAATTTCTGGGTCCATATAGCTAACTGCAGCGATTAAGTCTGTGTAAATCTTAGACGCAATTCCTATTTTTCTCTGATTCTCAGGGTTATTTGCTTCTGCAGACGACTTAAGAGATGCGTAAGTATACACTTGCTCAGCGAGCATAACTGTATCGGAAAGCCATTTCATTGCAGAAACAAGGTTGATTGGGTTCTTCCCCAAAGTGCCCTTAAATTTTCCGGCTTCGGCAACCTTCCTTTTTAGCGTTTCCACATCTGCTTCCCATGCTTGGTCGCAAGGATAAAGACTACTTAAATCCCATTTGTCATTTTCGGCAACTTCACTCCTTAGCGGTATCTCATTTGCCATAATAATTCTCCTTATATCTATTTTAAATAAGTTTTAACAAACTTCTTGCGGCCTTACCACGGTGGCTATAAATATTTTTCTGCCCATCAGGTAACTCTGCCAAAGAACAGTGGGCCTGATTACTATAAAAAACAGGGTCATATCCAAAGCCGCCTTGAGCAGAAACTGCCTGTTGCAAGATACGCCCGTCACAATGTTCTACGGTGCAGTAAATGGTAAATTGTGCCCTAATAAGTACCATTGCACATACAAAACACGCACCTCTTTGCGAATCAGGCAATCCTTTCATCATTTTTAGAAGTAAATCATTTTTCTCTTTTGCGCTCAAAAGCGGCCCACCATTCTCAGAGCCAAATCTAGCGGTCCTAACTCCCAAAAGATTAGGCAAGGCATCCACCACAAGACCCGAATCGTCCGCCAAAACCGCTAAATCGCTGGCCAGAGTCTGCGTGGCCTGCACGCGCGCATAAAGGGCCTTAGCCTTGATCATTGCATTGTCCAAGAACGTTAATCCATCTTCTACACAATCAAACTCAAGTCCCAAATCCCTGGGCAACAAAATCTCGTGAGGCGCAAACAACTGCTCAATTTCGTGCTTCTTATGCTCATTCGAGCTTGCAAGCATAATTCTCATGACTCAAGGATAAATCATTTATTCCCGCCTTGCAACAGGTCGCTCAATTACGCTAATCCCAAACGCACCAAACGGCCGAAACGGCAACATCTCCCTTCGCTGTGGCTTTGTCAGCACCCGTCCAATCCGCGCATTCTCAATCGACCGCTCCAAAATCCTCTTCGCATACAACACATAGATCGAGACCTTATCTTCCGATAAATTCAAAAGCCGTGCAACAACAGGGTAGGGTACGTTCATCTTTGAAGCATTTAAACTCTTAACATTCTCCATCTGCTTCTTCCTATGATACTGTAGCTTGTCCAAAACATTCTCCCTGCCCGATGTATAATAATAAATGCCCTCCAACTGCATAAGTTTCATCCAGTGAAAATCCAACCTCTTTTCAATATAATATCTGCTGTGCCTAGAACTCTTTTCTACATCCTGTAAACTGCTTAGATACCTAGCAATCGCAAAAGTTTCGTCCTCATCAATATTTAGTGCACTGCAAAACTTATCAATAATATCCAGTGACAAAAACGGTAGTAGTGTAGAGAGAAAAACAAAAAGCTTAATCCTCTTATTTGGATTAAGAGCACATGAGTACCTTAGCATCTCTAGAGTCCTAGAACTAAAATTCTCCATTCTTATTTGCTCCTCACGTCTTATAAACGCCTCCTCTGCACTTGGCTCTGCAACACCCATTGCAAAGCCCTCATCATAATACGTATAAATAAACTTGGCGTTTTCCTCTCTCTTTTTTTGCTTCAGGTAGTTCATAGCATAATTCTCCATCGAGACTGTCAAATAAGCTATAAACGGCCCTTTCCCTGGGCAATACTTGTCAAAAATTTTTTCCAGGCTTCCATTCACATAAAGCACAAAGGCGCCCATCTCATCATCCCCAAGCAGATACCTTACCGGCTTCATGAAGTACACTTCAACTATGGTCAAATCCATAAGATCCGATAAGGCCTTAACTGTTTCCGGATCATCTTTTCCTACCTTACAAACAAGCATGCGGTAGTTTTTAAGATGCTCTTCTAAGACCTGTTCTGAATCCATATACATCCTCCATCCCTGATTGTGTACCTTAAGATTATCAGATGTTTTTTCAGCGCATAATCCACACAATTAAACAACTTGCTAAAACCCCTAATTTTTTTGTGTGCTTTTTTGAAAAATATTGTGCTTTTTCCTATTTACTGAATTAAAAACGGGAAAGTTTTCAAATCCCGCACTTTTTTGCCCGTTTTTGATACTTTTTCGCCTTTTTGCATCTTTCCCACCAACCCCTTCATCTCCACCTACAAAGTCTGTTTCAACCTCCTCTAGGTACTTCCATCTTTCTTTCAATATTTAATGTTCACCTAAGCTAGAAAACCCTCTCTGTCGGACTGAGTAGGAGTATAAAAAAAAGAGGATATCGTGTGATATCCCCTTTTTGTTAGGATCAGACTAAAGTCTAAAGGTCGTCTAAACTTAAATCCGAAACGTCTGGAACTTCAACGGAGTCTCCGCCAATGGCAGAGAACTGCTCGGCGACTTCCAAATCATCAACGCCTAGGTCAATATTGTCCAATCCAAGTTCGTTCAAGCTACCAAGAGAAGCTTCAATGCTTTGAGCAATGAGCTTTTCGTCTTCTTTGTAGTTGTCTACATAGGACTGAAGTTCCTCATTGTGGGCTGTGATGAGCTTAATCTGACGATTTAGGTCATCATTCTCTGAGCGAAGCTTAGAGATGTAGGATACAGCTTTCTTAATCCTTTCCTCTAACAGAAGCATGTTCTGATAAACTGTCATAAATACACCCTCCTGCCTTTATTATAAGCGTTTTTTTTCAGGACTCAAGCCTCAAGTGCTTTTTTTGCTTGCGCAACTAAGGCACCGAAAGTTGCCTTGTCTTCGATTGCCATGTTTGAAAGAGCCTTCCTGTTGAGATTGATGTTGGAAATCTTCAGAGCATGCATGAACTGAGAGTAGCTAAGACCCTCTGCTCTGACGGCAGCGGAAATTCTTGCAATCCAAAGAGTTCTGAAGTCTCTTTTCTTCTCTTTTCTGCCCCGATATGCATAGGCGCCAGCCTTTGCAACGGCATCCTTGGCAACGCGGTTATTGGTACTTCTGCGACCATAGTAACCCTTGGCAAGGTTCATAATTTTCTTTCGTCTGTCCTTGTGTTTTGTTCCGTCAACTGATCTTGGCATAATTCACACCCTCCTATCATGCATAAGGAAGCATAACTTTTGCAGTCTTTGCTTCTCTGTCGGAAAGAATACCAGTAGCACGGAGATTTCTCTTTCGCTTGGTTGTCTTCTTGGTGAGAATATGGCGAAGACCTTGTTTCTTGTACCTTATCTTGCCAGTTCCAGTGACCCTGTACCGCTTAGCCGCGGCTTTTCTTGTTTTCATCTTAGGCATATTTACCCTCTTATTAAGCGCTCTGAGGAACAAGATATACCCCCAGCAGCAGCTGTTTAAATCCCCATACGGAGATTATTTACTTTTTCTTTGTCGACCCCTTTGCCGGACTGAGAATCATGGACATATTTCTGCCCTCCATTACCGGTTGAGAGTCAACGTTAAATAATATCTCTTTTTCAGTAAGCAGTTCAAGTATCTTCTCTAGAACATCTCTGCCTAAATCAGTGTGGGCAAGTTCCCTTCCGCGGAAGCGAATTGTGACCTTGCACTTATCTCCACCAGAAATAAATTCGCCAATTGCCTTAGACTTGACCTCAAGATCATGGATGTCAATCTTAGGTTGCATCCTAATTTCCCTCATCTTGATAATAGTCTGATTCTTCTTAGCTTCTTTGAGCTTCTTCTCCTGCTCATAGCGGAATTTGCCATAGTCAATGATCTTGCATACAGGAGGATTAGCATTTGGAGAAATTTCTACCAAGTCCAGACCGGCATCCTCTGCCATTCTTAGGGCTTCAAAGTAGTTAGTTACCCCTTTTTTATCACCATTTTCATCAATAAGGAAAACTTCCTTTGCACGAATTTGCCTATTAATCCTTAGGTCCTTAGTAGCCAAGCTCACCTCAAAATTCAATCGATATAAAGTTTAAAATGGACAATAATCAGCCCAACTCACAAAATATAGCATTGATATATATATGCTGTCAAATAGTTAATGAAAATGCGGACAAAAAATAGCGGGTCAGCATTAAAACACAACCCGCCATTTAAAATTCTAAGAAAGCTAAAAGATAATCAAGCCTTGCCAGCTGAGCCAAGGACATCGATGTTCTTGTGCATGTACATCTTCTTAAGTGCTTCACGCGCAGGAGCAAGATACTTTCTTGGGTCAAATACATCTGGGTGCTCGGCAAGAGTCTTTCTGATAAGAGCTGTCATTGCAAGTCTTCCGTCAGAGTCGATGTTAATTTTGCAAACTGCACTCTTTGCTGCCTCACGAAGCTGCTCCTCTGGGATACCAACGCTGTCCTTGAGTTTTCCACCGTACTGGTTAATCATTTTGACGTACTCCTGAGGTACTGATGAAGAACCATGAAGAACAATTGGGAATCCAGGAAGCTTTTTCTCAATCTCCTTGAGAATGTCAAAGCGGAGTGGAGGTGGAACCAAGATTCCTTCTTCGTTTCTGGTGCACTGTTCCGGTGTGAACTTGTACGCGCCGTGGCTTGTTCCAATCGAGATTGCTAGCGAATCAACACCAGTCTTTGAAACAAAGTCAATGACCTCTGAAGGCTGTGTATAGTGAGAAGCTTCTGCCTGAACTTCGTCCTCGATACCAGCAAGAACTCCAAGTTCTCCTTCTACTGTAACATCGAACTGATGTGCGTATTCGACTACCTTTTTGGTGAGGGCAACGTTCTGATCATATGGAAGGGAAGATCCGTCAATCATGACCGATGAGAATCCATTGTCAATGCACTCTTTACAGGTCTGAAACGAGTCGCCGTGGTCCAAATGAAGGACGATTGGGATGTCATAGCCGAGTTCATGAGCATACTCGGTGGCGCCTTTTGCCATGTTCCGGAGCAGATTGATGTTTGCGTAGTCTCTAGCCCCTCTAGATACCTGAAGAATAACAGGTGATTTTGTTTCTACGCATGCGCTAATGATTGCCTGCATCTGCTCCATGTTGTTGAAGTTGTAAGCTGGGATTGCATATCCGCCGGACACAGCCTTGGCGAACATTTCCCTTGTGTTAACCAAACCCAATTCTTTGTATGATGTCATTTAGGTTATCTCCTGTATTTTAAATTTTAATAAATAGCCTAAAAATCGTCAATCACACAGGGCCTCTTATGGAAACATACATGACAAACATGGCCCAAAAAGTGTTGCGAAAGCATTGTCGCTCACATCTGATTTAGTGCCTACCAATGTTTGTCTAGTGCAGAAGGCTTCCACGTATTTTCAAAAATGAAACGAAATACGTGGAAATTTCCACGTAAAATGAAAATTGAGAAGAAATACGTGGAAATTCTAGCGGACACGGGCTTGGTTTTGGCTGTTTTGAAGCAACTTGACTTGAGTGCAACTAAGTATGCTGAGCTTATTCCACGAAAGCAGGCTTTTTGAGCTGGCTTTAATGGATGAAACACTCATTTTTGGACTATTAAAGGCAGACTAGGGCAGTAGATTTCCACGTATTTTCAAAAAATGAAACGAAATACGTGGAAATTTCCACGTAAAATGAAAATTTGGAAGAAATACGTGGAAATTCTAGCAGGCAAGGGCCTGGTTTTGAGGATACTTGGCTTTACTCATACCTTACAAAGCAAAGCATGTTGTGATTACACTAAAACTAAGTTGCCTTAGTGCCAAATAGTAACGATGACGCCTTGCTATAAGCTTCGTTGATTGCTTGACTGTACAAAATATCGTTGCTAATCTTCAATTACTATGAAATTTGCTCTGAAGGCTACTTCACTTTCACACAAAAGGGCTTTAATTACTGTCTTGGCAATATTTTTGTCTCTTATGATTATAACCACAATCCTGCTTGCATTATATTTCTTTGCTTTCAGAACATTTACAATAATATCAGACCCAGCTTTTTCCTATGTCCTTAAGCAGGTAGACATCCCAAAAATCCGCCTTTCTTTGGCTGCAAAGGGTATTCGTCTAAAAATAGTAGACCTACCTGCAAGCGCTTTTAGTGACTCAAACTCCTCAATCGAGGCAATATCTGAAAGCACTTTACACTCTGAATCTATCACTAACTACCAATATCCTGCCTTCATAAATGCCATTAAGTCCTATGCAAAAAGCAGATACATCTTGCTTTCCCCACTTAGTGCTGCCTACGCTGCTAGCAACAAAATCAACCTTTCCTCAATCCTAAACAACACAATCGTCGCCGCTTTATACACTCCTCAAACAGCTACTACTTCCCAAGCAACTTCTCAAGCCAACTCCCAAACCCCTCTACAGGACACTTCCACTCCTCAAATCGCTACCACTTCCCAAGCTCCTTCTCAAGGCACTTCCACTTCCCAAGCCACTTCTGCCTCGCAAACCATCTTTGATTGCACCCTAGTTTCCGACCTAGAGTCCGGCTGGATCCAGGCCGCAAAAGAAGTCGCGGCGGAAATGAAAACAATATCCCAAAACACTGCTTTAGTCATGGATTTATCATCATCCTACTTAGAATCGGCCATCAAAGACCAATTCCAGAATGGCTACCTCGCGGTCTTCCTCGACGATGGTAACCAACGCGCCTTTACCTCATTAACACTAGGCGAAATGGTCCGTCAAGGTATAATTGTGGCCCTATGTCCATACACCCAAACCCTTTCCGACTTTTTCAAGACCCCCAACACAATATCTTGGGTTATTGACTACCGCTTCACTGATGCCATTCCACCGAAACAGCTCTATGGCATAGTCCTCCCAGACCTTCTCCCCGCCCTCAAAATTATAACTAGGACCACGAAAAATTCTTGCCAACAAATTCCCTTGGAGTATCACTATGAAAAAATTTGACCATGCCATGGACGAACAGTACTTCGACCAAATCTTCACCGAATTCCGACAAGTCCTCGCTGACCTAGGCAAAGTTCTCCCCGCCGTCTCCAAAGTCGCCCTCGACCTCCACGACCCATTCGCCGTCCTAATCTCCACCATCATCTCACTACGCACCCGCGATGACGTCACCCTCTCGGCCTCCACCCGCCTCCTCACGCGCGCACCAGACCCACGCACCATGCTCACCCTTACCCAGACCGAGGTCTCTGAACTCATCTTTCCCGCTGGGTTTTACAAACGTAAAGCTATACAAATCCTACAGATATCCCAAGCCCTAGTTGACCAGTACAACGGCCAGGTCCCCTCTGACGTCAACCTCCTTATGGCCCTCCCTGGTGTTGGCATAAAAACTGCCAATCTAACCCTTAACCTCGGTTTCGGCATTGATGCCATCTGTGTTGACTGCCATGTTCACCAGATATCCAACCGCCTAGGTTGGATTTCCACTAAAACCCCAGAGGAAAGCGAAAAAGTCCTGCAGACCATCATGCCCAAGCGTTTTTGGATTCCTCTAAACGAGCTCCTTGTCTCCTACGGCCAAGAAGTCTGTACCAGCCTCAGTCCCAAGTGTTCTCTCTGCCCCGAAGCCTCCCGCTGCCCCAAAATCGGCGTCTCCAAATCCCGCTAGACTCCCACCCACTAACTGTTTGACCGCCCAAACAGAATTCTGAGAAAACAAAGGCAAAATCAGTTGAGAAGATACCTAGAGGGAATTTATCGAGAGCAGAGGGTTTGGAAATTGGAGAGAATTATTTCAGCAAGGCGGGGTAGGGGGATGTCTAGAACCTCGGAGGCACAACGGTAGGTGTGGATTATGTTGGCAGGATTGTTGGGTGTGCCGCGGAGGGGCACTGGGGTAAGGTAGGGTGAGTCAGTTTCAAGAAGTAGGCGGTCTATGGGCAGGCGCTTAAGCATATCGCGCAGGTGGGTGTTGGATTTATAGGTCAGGTTGCCTGCAAAGCTTATGAAGTAGCCAGCATCAAGGGCGGCTTGAAAAACAGACTCAGAGCCGTCAAAGCAGTGAATTATTCCACCTTTAGTGGGGCCATAGGTCTTTATTGTTTGGGCGGTGTCTAAGTCAGCATCGCGGTCGTGGATAAGGACGCAAAGACCAAGTTGGTCTGCCCATTTCATCTGAGTTTCGAAGATGAGCTTTTGCTTTTCATGGGTGCCGTAGTTCCAATAGTAGTCTAGGCCGATTTCGCCAATGAAGCGGGCCTTGTAGGTAAGTAGGTTGGCCTTTAGTATGTCCAGTTCGGATAAAATTACATCAAGAGATTTGGAGTCAAAGGCCTCGGCCTTGGTGGTGGAGGAGTTGGTGGAGGATGAGCCGGCGGTCCAGGGGCCCATGGCGCCAGATAGGAGGATGGCGGGGTAGGGGGAGAGTAGTTGGGCGCGGCGGGGCAGGTCGTCGTGGGTGCAGCCAATGTCGATTCCGCCGTGGAAACCTTGGCGGAAGAGGTCGGAAAGGAGCGAAAAAACATCCATGCCCCGTTGGAGCATGGATTCGGTGTGAAAGTGCGAGTCGATGATGTTAGAGTAAGAATTAGGTAAGTTGTTTGGGCTCAAGGGATTCTCCGTTTGCGTTGAGCATGATTGGGCGAGTTTTCTTGGTGATGCAGGACTCATCGACTCGGATGCCGACGACGGACTTGTTGGAGGGGACGTCGTACATGATGTCGGTCATAATGGACTCGACGATGCTGCGTAGCCCTCGGGCGCCGGTTTTTTGGTCGAAGGCGGTCTTGGCGATGCTGTGAATGGCCTCTGGAGTGAATTCGAGATTGACGTTGTCGAGTTTCATCATGGACTGGTACTGGCGAATAATCGAGTTCTTGGGCTCGGTGAGAATTCTTTCAAGGTCGGAAATTTCCAAGTTGTTTAGGGCCACGTGGATGGGAAGGCGTCCGATGAATTCGGGAATCAAACCGAATTTAATTAGGTCGTCGGGTAGAATGTTTTCGTAAAGTGTGGCCAGGTCCTTGCCATGTGAGTCGGTGATGTGTTTGCCAAAGCCCATGGATGATGTGTCTGTGCGCTTGGCGATTATTTTGTCCAAACCTACAAAGGCGCCGCCGCAGATAAAGAGGATATTTTGGGTGTCAATGCGAATCATTTCCTGATTGGGGTGCTTGCGGCCGCCCTGAGGAGGAACATTTGCGATAGTGCCCTCGATAATCTTCAAAAGTGCTTGCTGGACGCCTTCACCCGAGACATCACGGGTTATTGAAACGTTTTCGCCCTTCTTGGCAATCTTGTCGACTTCATCAATGAAGATGATGCCGTGCTCGGCAGACTTGACGTCACCATCGGCTGCCTGAATCAGCTTTAGTAGGATGTTTTCTACGTCCTCACCCACATATCCGGCCTCTGTTATGGTAGTTGCATCGGCAATTGCAAATGGAACTTTCAACTTGGTAGCAAGGGTCCTTGCTAGAAGGGTCTTTCCTGTACCTGTTGGGCCAATTAGAAGGATGTTTGATTTGTCCAAATAGACATCTTCATCGTTTAGTGGCTTTTCGTACTTAATCCTCTTATAGTGGTTATAGACAGCAACGCTTAGAATCTTTTTTGCTTGGTCCTGGCCTATTACAAATTGGTCAAGGTATTCTTTTAGCTCATGCGGTGTTGGAAGTTTATCAAGGGATTCACCTTGTTTATTTTTTTGTGTGTAGTCATTTCCAAGGGATAGGGTTTCCATACATCTTTCGATGCAGTCCTCGCATATGGCTACTCCGCTTGGGGCTACAACCATTCTGTTTAAAGAGGACCCACAAAATGAGCAATACTTAGTGTTTTTCCCGAATGCCATTATTCGACCTCACTTGAACCTAAGTGGTCCGAATCATCGCGGCGTAAAATAGTATCTACAATGTGATACTCAAGAGCATCTTGGGCTGTCATAAAATGGTCTCTTTCAATGTCCGCTGCAATTTTTGCGATATCCTGCTTGGTGTGCTTGGCCAAATAATCAATCGAGAGTTTCTTCAGTCTGATTATTTCTTTAGCGTGAATACTTACGTCAGATGCCTGACCCTGCACTCCACCCCAGGGCTGGTGAATCATAACTCTTGCTGAGGGAAGGATGTGCCGCTTGCCTTCAGCTCCTGCAGCCAAAAGTAGTGCCGCCATTGATGCTGCTTGACCCATGCAAATTGTAGCGACATCTGGTGCAAGGTACTGCATTGTGTCATAGATTGCTAGCCCTGCTGTTACGCTTCCTCCGGGGGAGTTGATGTAAAGGCTAATGTCCTTTTTGGGGTCTTCGCTCTCTAGGTACAAGAGTTGGGCAACAATAAGGTCAGCCCGTGCGTCATCTATTTCTCCATCAAGAAAAACGATGCGTTCTTTCAAAAGCATGCTATATATGTCGTAAGCCCGTTCGTTCAGGCCGTTGTGTTCAATAACGGTCGGAACTAGGATTGAAGATGCTTTCATTTTTAGTCCTTTTATCGAATATTTTTTGAAATTCTTTCCGAATTGTTCGTTTATATTGTGTCTGGGTAGTGGTGGCGAAGGCCATTAATCTTCTTCAAAACAACCTTCCAGTCCACAGGGACTTGAAGGGCAAAGCATCGTAAAAGGCCACAACGCTTTAAATGTTACGGCGTCAAGGCCCTTACTTTGCAACCCCCGCTCACCACTTTTTCAGCTCGAACTTCTGCCAGTGCTTATTCAGTCACCGGCTCACTCTCAGTCTCTGGTGTCCCTTCAGGTGTCTCTTCCTTCTTTTCTACAGCCTTGAACGTGTTGTTCTCAAGCAGGAAATCAAGCATCTTGTCGTACTTTGCATTGTCCAGAGCATCCTGCTTCATTTCCTCGTATTTTGAATCCTCTGGAGTATACTCTTCATCAACATCCTTGACGGCCTTCTCAATCTCCTCGTCCGAAAGCTGAATATCCAGAACTTCACTAATCTTCTCCAAAACCAGACCAGCCTTCAGGTCCTTCTCAACCGTGGGCCTATTTTCCTCAAAGGCGCTAAGCTTTGCAGAACTCAGTAATTTCTCGAATTTCTCCAAACTCTCATCACTAATCCCCATCTGGTACATCTGGGTCCGCCAATACATATCTAGCTGATAATCAACCAAACTAGCTGGAAGTACAAAATCGTTCTTCTCCACAAGGGACATCAACAACGCATTGATTTTATTCTGCTTATTGTCACTATCAGCTCGGTCCTGAAGTTCCTTTCTTGTTGCGTTCACCAAATCCTCGACCGTCTTGTACTCATCCTTCACGTCCTGGGCAAACTCATCATCCAACTCAGGCACATCGTTGTACTTGACCTCGTTAATCTTCACGCGAACATGGACTGTCTTACCCAAATAATCGGAACCCATTCCGCTATCATCGCCGTACGTCTTCTCAATTACCGAGCAGTCACCACGCTTCATGCCAACAATTTCATTGTCAACCTTGTAAAAATCATACATCTTCCCAACGGTGAACGTGTAACCATCAATCTTCGTTGACTCAATCTCGTTCCCGTCCTGGTCAATCTCCACAAAATCTGCATTGACAATGTCTCCAACTTCAATGGCCCCGTCCTTAACAATCACCATCGCATTGTCCTGACGCAGCTGCTCAATCTTGGCATTGACATCCTCATCCGAAACCTTCTCTTCCTCATACTCAATCTCGAGTCCTTTGAACTCTCCCAACTGAATTTGAGGTTTTACATCATAAACGACACTGAATGTCACATCAGTGTTGGGCTTGAACGGGGTTAAGGTTTCCTCGTTTTGCAGTTTTGGAGTGCTGCAACTAATAGGCTGGTCCTTCTCATCCAAATCCTTAACGGACTTAGCCACACAATCTTCCATCAGATTATACGTAACCTCTTCGCGAATTTCCTTGCCAAACTTGTTCTGAATAACTGATGCTGGAACCTTTCCCGGTCTAAACCCCTTAATGCTGATCTTTTTCGCATATTCGTTAAGTTTACTATTGTATTCTTTCTCGATATCCTCAGCGCTGAGTGTCAGAGTAAGTTCCACAGATGAGTTTTCCAGTCTCTTAATATCCATTCTATTCCTCGCAAAAATTATTTTTTGTGCAGTGCACTAGCTATCAAAGCACACTTCTTCCTAATATATAGTAATTGCTGAAAGAAATCCACTACCTGCCCACACTTTTGCTTAGGCATAAGAAATTTTAATAAATAATTTGCAATCTATTGCACAAGTTCGTTAAAAGTGCTATAAACTCTCTTGTCTTGCGGCAGTAGCGTAGTGGTTACGCACCACCTTGCCAAGGTGGCCTACACGAGTTCGATTCTCGCCTGCCGCTTTTTTTATTACAGTTTTGTTGTTTGGAATCTATTTCAAGGTGGAATGGTCAAAAAACACAAGTACTAGGTAAATTTCAAACGTGTTTCACCTTTTCGTATCTAGCCTATCGCTATCAGGGCCACCACTATTTCGTTCTGTAATAACAGGTGCTTTTTCCATCACCTTCGCGAACAAGTTCTCCCAACAACACCATCTTTCTAAGTGCTCCCTCAACAGAACTAACGCTTAAAGACGGGCAAAGTTCGCGAATATCTTGCTTTTGAAAACGTCCAATTTTGTTCTGCGTGGCAAGTCTAACCATTTCAATAGCAGAGCGTTTGATTTCCACAATTGCAAAACGATCTTCAAAATCCCTATAGGCCGCAAGTATCGTCCCAAGCAGATATTTAATAAACGGGACGGGGTCGTTCTCTCCCTCATGCCATCCATCCTGGGACATAGACAGCGCCTCATAATACAAATCCTTGTTCTTTGCGATTTTCTCCTCCAGCGAGATGTATTTGCCGACATAAAACCCGTTTCGGTAAAGAAGTAGAGTTGTAAGCAATCGACTCATGCGTCCGTTTCCGTCATTAAATGGATGAATACACAAAAAATCATAGATAAATGTGGAAATGGCAATCAGCGGTTCAACTTCCAAATTTCCGATAACACGGTTGTATTCCTGACAAATCTTATCTAGCGCTTGTGGCGTCTCATAGGGTGAAAGCGGAGTAAACAGCGTCTTTGTATGTCCGTCAGGATATGTTGCACAGATATAGTTCTGCACGGATTTTGTCCTTCCTGCCGCAGGATTGTTAATATGACCAAAGAGGATTTTATGTAGTTGTAGAATATAATTCTGGGTGATAGGGATTGCCTCAAAGCTCTCATGTATAATACTCAAGACATCTCTGTAACCTGCAATTTCCTGCTCATTCCGATTTCTGGGAGTCGTTTTTTCCTCTACAAGTTGTCGAATGCGCGTGCTTGTGGTCATGATTCCTTCAATGGCATTTGACGCCTCAGTACTTTGCACCTTGGCAATCTCCACCAGCTTTTCAAGCTCATTAGGCTTTTGTTTCAGAAACATCTCCTGCTTGCCAACTTCTTTGTAGATAGCGGCGATAAGTCCAAGCAATTCGGAGTCCCACTTTCCATCTTTAATTTGCGAGTAATTAAAGTCTCTCATTCTCTTATATCCTCAATCATTTCCCTTAAATTACACGATATTTAAAGGGAAAAGCAAGGTCTTAAGGGATTATTCGCTTAATATTACATCTATTTTAAGGTAATATTCCGCATCTGTCATAGACCAACTCCCATTTCCGTTTCCGCACCCTTAGCCCTCACTGCCATTTTGCGAATGAATAAAGAAACCCTCTTTGCTTTTTCTCTATAGTAGCCTGCAATAAAGCGTAGTTAACGCAAATCTCGATTAAAAAGGACAGTTGAAAAAACGAAATTAACCATTTGAAGTTATAACCAAGCACAGTAAGATATATTTCAGTTTTCTAATAGGAAGAGCTCACCATTCATATATCTTTTGATTGTTCCAAACGGATGAAAAGACAATTTCGTTTATCTTAGTTCACGACAATTTGCGGACATTTAAAGCTGACATAAAAGATTGACCATTTGCAATTCAGGAAATCTGGCTACTGACTACTCTTCGTAGCCGTTAATATCCGCAAAGGCGGTCTATGGACTACACAATTTAAAAATAGTCAAAAAAAGTTTGACAACTCATCATTTTGGGTCTTATACTACATGTAGATTTACATTTTGTAAAATGTTTACCACATGACATGTAAATCTATTGCATAAATTTTGTGAAGCTTGTAAACTTGCCACAAATAAAACCGCAGCAAAACGAAAAAAGGAAGAAAAAGCGTTTTCATGCGGGAAATACAATAAAGGGGGGTAAATTAAGTGCCACGCAAAAAGACTACTGTCCCAGAACAAACTGGGCAGGTTGCACTGTTGGGCGCAAAACCAGTGAACAAGAAACTTCGGGACTTCATTTCACAGACTCCGTTCCTGGTCATGTTGTTTCCAGCGGTTCTTGTCGTTTTCCTGTTCAACTATCTTCCAATCTATGGTGTCCTAATTGCATTCCAGGACTTCATGCCGGGAGATAAGATCCTCTCCAGTTCCACCATATGGATAGGATTCGAAAATTTCACCAGATTCTTCAAAGGACCACAGTTTTGGCCTCTTCTGAAGAACACATTCCTAATCTGTATTTACGGATTTATCATCGGATTCCCACTCCCAATCATCATCTCTCTTGCCCTGAACACTCTAAAAAGAAGAAAGGCTGCTAAGGTACTGCAGACCATCTTCACAGCACCACACTTCATCTCTCTCGTTGTTCTCGTTGGTATGCTACAGATTTTCTTCGGTCGATATGGCCTTGTAAACAACATAGCAGCAGAATTGGGTTTTGAAAGATATTCCTACTTTCTTGAATCCTCAGCCTTCCGACCACTCTACATCTTATCCAGTAACTGGCAGGACTTTGGTTGGAGCGCTGTTATCTACATTGCCGCTCTGTCCAACGTTGACCCTCAGCAGCATGAAGCAGCCATGATTGATGGCGCAAGCAGACTACAGAGAGTCTTCCATGTTGACCTTCCAGCCATCATGCCAATGATTAGTGTCATGCTGATTATGTCCATTGGCGGCCTCATGGGTGTTGGTTATGAAAAGGCATTGCTTATGCAGACAGATGGAAACCTTGAGATTAGTGAACTCATCTCCACCTTCGTCTACAAGAGAGGTCTTACCGGTGTGCCTGATCAGTCATATGCAACAGCAATTGGACTTTTCAACTCCATTATCAATGTCATTTTGTTGATCATCGCCAATACAACTTCCAAGAAGTTCTCTGAGAACTCACTGTGGTAATAGGGGGTGAAAACTATGGTCAAAACAAAATCAGCTATGCGTGACACCCTAGGTGACAAGATATTCTATATCATCAATGCAATCTTCCTTGCTTTGATGGCAGCTATTGTCATCTATCCCTTGTACTTCATTGTTATTGCATCCATTTCCGACCCAGATGCAGTACTTGCAGGCGAGGTTATTCTTTATCCTGTCAAAATCACCCTTTCTGGATTCCAAAAGATAATTGAGAGAACCGATGTATGGCGTGGGTACCTCAACACCATTATCTATACGGCTCTGACAGTCATCTTCTCTCTGATTGTCACAATCCCAGCAGGTTGGGCTCTCAGCCGCAAGAATCTCCCTGGCAAGAAGTTTTTCATGATTTACTTCATCATCCCAATGTTCTTTGGTGGTGGTCTTATCCCATTCTACAATGTCATGAGTAGCCTGCACCTGATTAATACCATTTGGTCAATCATCTTGCCCTCCATTCTTTCCGTATGGAACCTCTTCATGACCAAGACCTTCTTCGAATCCAGTATTCCACAGGGTCTCCTTGAAGCAGCTACCATCGACGGATGCGGTCACTTTAAGACATTCTTTGCCATCATCCTACCACTTTCCAAGGCTATCATTGCTGTCATGGCCCTCTATTATGCAGTAGGCCAGTGGAATAGTTACTTCAATGCCATGATCTTCCTCCAGAAAGAGGAAATGTATCCATTGCAACTAGTCCTAAAGGAAATCCTCATTGCATCTGAAAGTACAGTAGGTGGTAGTGGTGAAACAATTCTTGAGCAGTACCGTCTTGCGAACCAGCTCAAGTATGCATCAGTTATCGTTTCTAGTGTTCCAGTTTTGATGCTCTATCCGTTCGTGCAGAAGTATTTCTCACAGGGTGTCATGATTGGTTCTCTCAAAGGATAATCCCTTATCTATATAAAGTAAAAAGGAGTTTTACAAATGAAAAAGATTTTTGTCATAGTTCTGAGTGTCCTGATGTTAACTGCACTTGTTTCCTGCGGTGGCAAGAGTTCAGACTCAGATACAACAAAGCAGGCTACTGCTGTTGGTGGTGAAGATGCCCTCGTTTCCCAGTATGGCTTCCAGTGGACAGATCCAAATGCACCAATTCTCAATGAAAAGGGTGCTCAGGAAATCTCTTTTACCATCTACTCTTCCAAGAACGCTTCTGCACTTGATTACAACGACATGAAGATTATGCAGGACCTCTATGAGGCAACCAATGTCAATGTAACATGGGAGAACGTATCAGAATCCGTTTATACACAGCAGAAGAACCTGATTTTCGGTAACACTGCAAACCGCCCAGATGCAATCTATCATGCTGGTATGAGTGCTGGTGAAATCATCAAGTACGCAAAGAGAAACGTCCTTCTCCCTATCAGTGATTACCTTCAGTACATGCCAAACTTCTCAAAGATTCTTCAGGACCGCCCTGATATCAAGGCTCAGTTGGTCAATGTTGAAGATGGTAAGATTTACTCTCTACCAAGAATTGAAGAAATGGGACTTCTACAGAATCCAAACATCCTATTTCTTAACAAAAACTGGGCTGCAAGGGCTATTGAAGCTGGTGCAGTCTCAGGCCTCTCCATATCTGACCTTAAGGATGGACTTAATCTGACATCAACTCAGATGGAAGCCCTTCTTACCTACTTTAAAGACAACGACATGAACGGCAACGGAAACACCGGTGATGAAAGACCGCTCAGCTTTGTCTACAACAACTGGCAGGGCAACCAGTGTGACCTCTATGGAATGTTCGGCCTTAATGACAATCTGGAGCATCGTGTCGTCGTTGATGACAAGATAACCTATACTGTCCAGGATCCAAGATTCAAGGATGCAACAAACTTTATTGCAAACTGGGTCTCCAAGGGCCTTATCGACAAGGTCTCCTTCGAGCAGTCTCAGGATAATTTCCTTGCAAACGGCAAGGGCCTTGAAACATATGGTGCATTCTATTGGTGGGAAAGTGAAACTGTTGTCTCCAACCCAGAAAACTACATCGTCTGCAACCCACTCCAGGGTCCAAATGGTGGTCAGACGGTCTGCGTCTCCAACAACCCTGAAATCAGTACAGGTGAAGTAATTATCTTTAAGGATTGCCCAAACTTTGAAGTTCTTCTTGCTTACCTAGACCGTTATTATGACCCAATGATTTCTGCACAGATTAACTATGGTCCAATCGGTATCGTCTATGAAGAGCAGACAGATGCAAATGGCATGCTTGTTCAGAAACCTATCCCAGAGGGCATGACATCTGATGAGCTCAGACTCCAGAATGCTCCACTAGGAATCATCTATCTTTCCGACTATGCTTGGAACAACGTTGTTCACATGGAGCCAAGAGCAGAACTGAGACTGCAGAGATTGAATGCATACGTCAAACCATTCGTTCCTGCCAATGTTAAGCCATGTCCAAACCTCCAGTTCACACTGGACGAGCTTAACACTCTCAGCAACTATGAGGCAAACCTCAATGATTTCATCAGAACCAACCTGATTAAGTGGATTCTAAATGGTGGTGTCTCTGATTCAGATTGGAACAACTTCCAGTCCAGCCTTGAAGGCAAAGTCAACATCAACGGTATCCGTGATGTCTATCAGGCTGCCTACGACAGATATATCCAGAAATAATGGAGACCTTTATGAGAAAAGCTATCACAATTCTTTCCATTCTTGTGAGTCTCATGCTTGTCCTTGGTACAGTATCCTGTGCCAAGGATAAGGCTGAAGTCACAACAGCTTCTACACCAAACACAAAGCCTTCCATCACAGGTGTCGCAGACACATCCGTGGAGGCTGGCTCTGAATTCAACGCTCTTCAGGGCGTTGTTGCATCCGACAATGAAGACGGTGACATCACAAGTTTGGTTGTCATCGACTCCACACCATCGCTTTCCTTCAAAAATGGCAAGGCAACTCCTGAAAAGGCCGGTAGCTACGAACTTGTCTACTCTGTCACGGACAAGGGCGGACTCACAGCAGAGGCCTATGCAACACTAACAGTCACACGTCAGACAGCCGAACCAGTTCTGTACAGGGACTTCGACTTCTCAACACAGGTCGTCACGGACAACCATGGTTGGGTCCCTTCCATCTCCGATGCAGCATCCGCAACAGCAGCCATGAAACAGGGCGCTTACGTATTTGACATTGCCAATCCAGGCAACGGCGACGGCGATGTCCAGTTGAAGAAAGCTGGAGTTGCCCTCAAGCCCGCCGACTATAAGGTCAAAGTCTGGGCAAAGGCAACGGAAGACACATACTGCCACCTCCTCGCTCGTGACGAACAAGCCGACGGCTGGGCAACCTTCGGTGGCGTCTACAATGCAAAAATCACCAAGGAAATCGCCCCAATCGAGCTAAACTTCACCGTCGACAGGGAAGGCAGCACGGAGCTTCTCCTCAATCTCGGCAAAATCACACCTAACCCCGACAACCCATCCGACACAACCCCCGAAAATTTCTCGGTCATCATCGACAAGATCGAGTTCTTTGAGATCTCCGGAAGTGAAACACTGGTTCCAGTTTATACTGCTGGCTTCTCATCCCAGAGCGGTGTTAACGTCGAGTTTGGTGATGGTGCTAGCCTTGAAGATGTTACCTACACTTCAGATTCAGCAGACATCCAGATTGCTTCCTACCCAACTAGCGGTGGCGTCTGGAGCATCAAGGTTAATATGACCTTGGGTGATGTCCAAATCAGAAATGGTGAAAAATATTCCTATTCCTTCGTTATCACAGCTGACTCCGCAGCCCAGTCCGGTGAGTGTCTTGTAGAAAGCGCTTCCAGGTATGATTCCAACAGAGTCAACTTCAACTCATTCTCCGCTCCTGCAGGTGAACAGACTGTTGTCTCTGGCACATTTGTTGCAGACAAGGATGTTGATGACCCAGTCATTCGTCTTCAGATTGGTAACCCATCTGATGGCGCAACCTCCAACACCCTCCACATCCAGAACGTCAAGTTCTATCGTGTAGAAGGTGATAAAGAAACAACGAAGACCATCGATAGCTTCATTGCATTCGGTAACGGCACTCCAAACGAAACAAACCCAGACTATCCTTGGACAACCTTCAACGGAACAGATGAGGACAACGCTCTTGGTGTTGGTACTATTTGGACTGAAGATGGTAGCTTGTTCTACCGAATCGACCAGGGTGGTACTACAGACTGGCATAACAAACTGATTTGCGGCTATGGCGATAATCCACTTGTCCTAGAAGATGACAGCTACTACAGACTAGAAATCACTGCAAGGGCAACAAAGCCTGTCTCCTGTGGCCTATTCCTGAATCCACTTGGAGGATGGGATCCAAGAATCAGTGAAGGTTTGGACCTTACAACAGAGTATCAGACCTTCTCCTTCACAACTACAGATACTCTCATAGTGGACATGAACTTCGAAATGCTCTTCCAGTTCGGTTCCAGTGAAACAGCAGAACTTGGTGAAGTTACTGTCGAATTCTCCGACATTAAGCTTTACCAAATGATGGTTAATTGATTTTAATGTTGAGGAGAAACTTCCATGAACAGAATGCGTAATTATCTTTTGACAGCATTTGTTGTCCTGATGATTCTTTTTGCTGCAGTAGGCTGTAGCAAGGCACCAGATATCACCATCAGTTATCAGGCGAACTACGAGGGTAGGGGGGAATTGCTCTCCCAGGCTGCAGTTTCTGGCAAGAAACTTGAAGCTCCAGATACCCCAACTCGCGAAGGTTACACCTTCCTTGGTTGGTACAAGGATGCCACTCTGGACGAAGCATGGGATTTCTCCTCAACAAAAGCGACAGAAAGTCTCAGCCTCTATGCAGGCTGGGACAAAGATACAGCGGACTCCTTTGCCTCCAGTGTTCAGGACAAGGATTTTTCCAAGACCCGCACTCCAGGCAGTCAGGAGTCCAGCTATGAATATAAGCTAAACTTCCTTCCTTCCATCGATGGTGTCAGCCAGCCATACGTGGGTGACCCGATGCCCTATTATGAAGACGGCACCTACTATCTCTACTATCTCAAGGATGGTGGGGACTCCTTCAACCATTCTATCTATCTAGTAACAACAACAGACTTCCTTTCCTTCACTGAGTATGATACTCCTGTACTGGAAGCCTCACGAAGTGGTGGACAGGATGGCTGGATTGGAACAGGTTCTGTTGTAAAAGTTGATGGCAAATACTATTTCTTCTACACAGGACATGCAGGTTCAGAAACTATGGAATACAAGGAAAAGGTTATGGTCGCTGTAGGCGAAACCCCATATTCCTTCCAGAAAAAGGATGGTTGGGCCATTACACCTCCAAGTGAGCTGGGCCAAAAGAATGACTTCAGAGACCCGCAGGCCTACATTGACAGTGATACTGGCAGAATCACATTGACTATCACCGCTGCACAGTCTGGAGTTGCGCGTATTATCAAGTACTCCCTAAATAAAGACCTAGGAGATGCACGCTACGAGGGCATCATTCTCTCAGATCCAATCAAGGCGTTCTGGAACCTAGAATGCTCAGATACCTTCCGCATCGGAAACAGGTGGTATATTACTTACTCCGGACAGGATGATACCCTTTGGTACGCAATGGGTGACAGCCAGTTCGGTCCTTACACAGAACCACAGAGAATTGATGACAAACTCTTCTATGCAGCAAAACATGTCTCTGACGGCAGTAACACATACATGGTCGGTTGGACAAGAAGGTCCGAATCCCCCTCATCCACACAGGATGTTTCCGCTTGGGGAGGAAATCTTTCAATCCAGCAAGTAAAGGCAAGAGAAGATGGCTCTTTGTACTTGCTTCCAGTAGAAAATGTTGAGAAAGCCTTCTCTTCACGCAGGCAACTTCTCATTGATTCCTCCTATGTCCATCTTTCCTCAGGCTCCGTCTATTCCTACAAGGAAGTTTTCACAGCCTATGAAAGATTCATGCTAAAGGGTGAATTCCGCTTCACAGGAGACGGAACCTTCGGCCTTGCATTTGACTACAACAACAGAACAGACAAATATAAAATGGTCTCCATTGATCCAAAGAACGGTACAATACAACTTTTGTTCAATGAAGGTTCAACGATGATTACAGAAACAGCAGTTCAGCTAGAGAAGAACAAGGACTACTCCTTTACCTACATTCAGGAAGGTTCCGTTGGAGTCTTCTATATCGATGGCATAGCTGCTTTGACAACTAGACTCTATGGTGTCAGTGGAAAGGCTATCAGAGTTTTTACAGAAAACAATGACGTTCTTTTCACATCCCTTAGGGAATACACATTCTGAGACTGACAGATGGGTGGTATCTTCAGTTTAGAGGGGACCTTGATGAAGGCCCTTGACAAACTCTTCAGTCTGCTTGCCCTCAGTTGCATGTGGCTGTTGTTCTCTCTTCCTATCATAACGATAGGGGCCTCTACAACAGCCCTCTATGATTCAGTTTACCGCTATGTCCGTAGAGATGAGGGCTATCTTTGGGGCACCTGGTGGAAATCTTTCAAGGGGAACTTCAAGCGTTCCACCTTGGTTTGGATTCCATTTCTTTTCTTTCTCCTGTTCCTTCTGATGGACCTTTCCATCCTTAGGCAGATGAGGGCGCAGGGTCTATCTTTTAGCGGACTGTACTGGGTTATTCTGGCTCTTCTTGCCCTTGCACTTGATTGGGGAGTCTTCCTTGCAGCCTATGCTGCTCGCTTCAACGGAAGGGCAAGAGATGTCTTCCGTTATAGTTTTCTCCTATTGACAGTTCATCCTATACTGTCATTGGAAATACTGGGACTGCTGGTTGTAGGCTTCTTCCTCCTTCTTATGTTCCCAGCTTTAATTGTATTTATTCCAGCCACACTATTTTGGCTTTCTAGCTTTATAACTGAAAAAATCTTCCGCCAACATTTGACAAAGGAAGAACAACAGAGGAGTAACAACAAAGAAGATGAATAAACTAAGGGACACCAAGTTCGACCAACGGCTACTATTCGCACGTGCATATGAAGACGAAGTAGGGAAGAAGATTGACAAAAATCTTAGGCCATCTTTTCACCTTACCCCTTACATTGGGTGGACTAATGACCCAAATGGCTTTTCCTTCTATAACGGCGTCTACCATCTTTTCTACCAGTACAACCCATACAGTCTCTGTTGGGACTCCATGCACTGGGGTCACGCTATCAGCAAGGACATGTTAAAGTGGGAGTACCTCCCTGCAGCCCTCGCCCCAGATGAGGCCTATGATGCAGATGGTGTTTTCTCAGGCTCTTCCATCGCTCTTCCCGATGGAAAGCAACTTTTGATGTATACAGGCGTCAAAAAGGAAGGCGGAGTGCATGGTTCTGAATTCCAGACTCAGTGCATTGCTATAGGTGATGGCCTTAACTACACAAAGTACAAAAACAATCCAGTTCTTGACCAGAGCGTACTCCCTTCAGGATTCAGTAAGAAGGACTTCAGAGACCCAAAAATCTTCAAGGATGAAGATGGAATCTATCGCTGTGTCGTAGGGACTCGCGATGAAAACAAAAATGGTCATATCCTAACCTTCAGCTCTGCAGACTGCTTTACATGGAAGTATGAAGGCGTCCTTGTCAGCAACGACGGAAGATTAGGCTGCATGTGGGAATGTCCAGACTTGTTCCCACTCGACGGACAGTGGGTTTTACTCTGCAGCCCTCAAGATATGCTTCCCTCTGGCCTAGAGTATCATAACGGCAACGGCACCCTTTGCCTTATCGGTGAGTTAAACAATAACAAGAACTCCTTTACCTACACTCACGACCAGTCTATCGACTATGGCATTGACTTTTATGCTGCCCAGACCACATTGGCTCCAGACGGAAGGAGAATCATGATTGGTTGGATGCAGAACTGGGATACATGCAAAATCTCCGATGACTATGACCTGCCATGGTTCGGCCAAATGACCCTGCCGCGTGAGATTTCCATAAAAAATGGTAGACTTTATCAAGCCCCTGTTCGTGAGCTTAATGCTTATCGTACAGACAGTTATGAATACAAGAACATTCTTGTCACCAAGGAAGAGCAGAAGCTCTATGGTGTCGAGGGTCGTGTTTTGGACATGACTGTCACCATCAGACAGGCAGAAAAAAAGCCTAGGTACCAAAAGTTCCGCATTCGCTTTGCCCAGAATGAAAAGTACTGGACAGATTTGATTTTCACTCCAGAGGAGGAAGTTCTTCAGATTGACAGAAAGTTCTCCGGTTCTAGAAGAGCCTTCATTCACCAGAGAAGGTGCCATGCCAAGGAAGTGAATGGCGAATTGAAGCTTCGTATCATCCTAGACAGGTACAGTGCAGAAGTCTTTGTCAATGACGGGGAAAAGACTATTACAATCACCCTTATGACTGAGCAAAATGCTAAGGGCATTTCCTTCTATGCTAATGGAGAGGCCCTAATTGATGTAGAGAAGCATTCCCTCGAGGAAAAGGAAACAAAATGAAGAGATTTGATGTAGTAGCACTAGGCGAACTTCTAATTGACTTTACAGAAAACGGCATCAGCGGTCAGGGTAACTACCTAATGGAAGCAAATCCAGGCGGGGCACCATGCAATGTACTAGCAATGCTTCAGAAGTTGGGTAAGAAGACTGCCTTCATTGGAAAGGTTGGTGATGATTTTCTTGGTCACCATCTAGCCTCTGTTATCGAAAAAGAAGGCATCAATACAGAAAATCTGTTGTTTGACAAGAATATCCACACTACACTTGCCTTCGTCCATACCTTTCCAGATGGGGACAGAGACTTTTCATTCTACCGAAATCCTGGTGCAGACATGAGCCTTACCCCAGACGAAGTAAAAGAGGACTTAATTGCATCCTCTCGCGTCTTCCATTTTGGAACGCTCTCCATGACACACGAGGGCATCAGAGAGGCCACAAAAAAAGCGTTAAAGTGTGCAAAAGAAAGCGGATGTACAATCACATTTGACCCGAATCTCAGAGAGCCTCTTTGGACAAGTTTGTCTGAAGCCAAAGAGCAGGTTGCCTTTGGTATGGAATTCTGTGACGTGCTGAAGATTTCAGATAACGAGATTCAGTGGTTCACTGGTAAAAAAGACTATGATGAAGGCATCAAGGTTCTTCAGGACACCTACCACATTCCTCTCATCCTCCTTTCCCTAGGAAAGGACGGAAGCAGAGCCTACTACAAGGACATGAGAGTGGTTGGAAAGCCATATCTCCAGAAGAACACCATCGAGACCACTGGTGCTGGTGATACCTTCTGTGCATGCTGTCTCAATGCAGTGCTAGAAAAGGGCTTGGACAACCTAACCTCTGAAGACTTGAAGCAGATGCTTTCCTTTGCCAATGCAGCAGCCTCACTTATCACCACACGCAAGGGTGCTCTTCGCGTTATGCCCACAAAGGACGAGGTCCTTGCCTTACTGCAAGAAGAGAGAAACTAATTCCTCGTGTTTCCCTTCTATTAGGGATTACTAAAAGCTGGCATAAGGACAATAGGCAGTTTATAAAAGCCCGTTTTAACTAATCTTAGCCTTTTTGACTAATTGAGGCTATGAAAATACCTATTTACAAGCAATTGTACTAAACCTAGGTTACCTTTGGTGCAGAAGTTGCTTAAAAATTTTCTTTAATAGTCGAAACAAAAAGGCTACAAAAATATGTATTTTGCAATAGCGCCATAGTTTTGAAAGAAGGATAAGTTTTGGTTCAACTATTTATGGGTTCACGTGTGCTGCTTCGGTAAACAAGACTTGTTCGTACATAGATACTAGTGTATGGAAGCTTCGGATCCTTGATTCTGTTTTCCAAGGCTTCTGCTGCAAAGCGTCCAATGGTAGAACTAGGAATAAAAGCTGTTGTTAGAGTAGGTTCTGAAACTGCAGATTCAGGCGTTCCATCAAAGCCCACCACCATAACCTCTTCTGGAATGGCAATTCCTCGCTTTTTCAATCCAGCCATCAGATTAATCGCTTGAAAATCGTTGGCACAAAAAAAAGCATCTGGAAGGTGTGGCATCAAATCCAGTTTTTCCACATACCAATCAGGGTCGCCATATGGCTCGGAGTCATCGGCTAGAATACAGAATCTACTGTCAAATGGAATATGAGCCTCATCCAGTGCCAAGGTGTAGCCTTCATAGCGCTCATGGAAGCTGGAACAGTGTGTGATGTCACCAATAAATCCAATCGTCGATGCACCAGCGGCAATCAAGCTTTTTGTAAGAAGGATTGAGGAAGAGACATTCTCCATCGAAACAAAGTCGCAGTTCATCTGATTTAAGGAAAACAAGGCAAAAGCATCAATGCAAACTGTTGGAAGCCCAAGAGAACAGACCATCTCCATGTAGTCCTTGTCAAAAAGTTCGATGCACAGAATTCCATCGATGTTTTCAGGATTAAGGAAAGGCGGAAGTTTTTTGTTTTCCATTTCCTGTGTGGAAACACCATACATCTTCAGGTTGAATCCATTACGACTAAGAGAGTCTGAAAAACTGTAGATTACAGCAGAACCAAAACTGTTGTTCATTGGGTTGCTATGAGTAAGAACCGCAATGTTTCCACCAGCAGCCACACTGCCTTCTAGTTCAGAAAACTGGTTGTATCCCAGTTCCTTGGCCTTATCCAAGACATAGCGTTGGGTAGATTCGGGAACGGAACCGCGAGAGTTGAAGACCTTGGAGACAGTGTTGCGGGAAAGTCCACAGGCATCAGCAATATCCTGCATTGTCACTCTTTTTCGAACCATTCCTACTCCCTTTGGAAGTGACATTCAATAGGCTACTTCCGTTTTTGCTATGGAAGTATAACGTATAAAAAAAATAAATGCTATATTTCTTTTTTCTAGTATTTCATGAGTAGAGTCATAATAGTTTCTATTTCTATAAACTCAAATACTTTATTGTCCGTTCAAAAATCAGTGACTTTTGGACTGAAAAAACTAGACATTTCAAAGAATAACCATAAATGTCTAATAAGATAGCAAGTTTTATCCGTTCTCTTTATCTAAGGTAGGGGAGATTAAACAAAATGAGTTTCAGTAAAATGTTGCGGTGCACCCATTTTGCAACATTTCTGTTAAAAAATCTATCTTGAGATGCATACAATAATTAGAAATTTTTTGGCTCAATCACAAATTTTGTGGGATTTAATATTTCTTACATATTTCTGTCTG
>X301_European_Hare__coassemble_977_pt1 | contig 27638 bp, 18 predicted proteins | sample X301_European_Hare__metabat2_high_PE_015 | metagenome-assembled genome bin X301_European_Hare
TTATCAAGATAAAAATATTTAATATATAAGAAATTATAAAGATTTCACAAGGAAAGATATTGCAATATTTCAACAACTAAGTCCGTTACAGAGGAAATTCACGTTTAAATAGTGCAAAGTTAACACCAATTAGCATATGAGTTTTAAGGTTGAACTTGTATTATTTTGCACCAGCTAATGGCAATTGATTGTCTTTTACTAGTATTCTATTTACCCCAATAGTAATTATACATAAACTACATGTAAATTAATAAATTACCATATTAAATTTAATTGAATTTATATGTTTTTTATACATATTTAACAATCTAAATTATCTTTGCTTTGTGGCGAATTAGATTTCATCTCTAGCGCTTTGATTATCATCATAATCATAGAAGTTCCCCTTTTACCTTTCAGTTTTTCTGACCCATTGTACATGTGATTAAGTGATATCTTCGTTAGCTGTGTATGGTAAGTATTTGCTAAATATCGGTATAAACAGCTGCATATTGAGTATTAAGCATACTATGGACATTCGTAGTTTGCTGAGTAAAAACTTCTGTAAAGCATGTGTCCCCTATTCTTCAAGTTTGACATCTAGCAAACAACAGTCCAATTCCGGTAATTCAAATTATCCTTGCATTTGGTACACCATAATATCTTTTCATCAAATGACTATCTGTGAACTATTTGATTTTTGTTTTCAGAATCCAAACATTTGGCTATGGGAATACCACTCTTATCATTTAATAATCTCATCTCTGCTAAAGGTAAAATAATAAGCCCATCAGGAGTTTAATATCAACCAAATTCCTAGATCCGCTAGATTAGAATAATAATTGACAAGGCAATAATAAAAAAAGAAAATCATCTCTTCTCCCAGCAGATTTACTATGTTCATTCAGATATCTTAGAGTCGATAAGTACGTCTACTGATTAACAGCCAATAGTATATAAGCCTTTGAAGCTATCCTCTTTACTTCCAGTGTCCGTCTATTACAGTTCCTTTGCCATGATTCTCATTCCATTTACGCATTTCTTCACTAGCATAAGTATGTGAAGTAGCCATTGAGAAGCAAAAGATTCAAAAAATTCATTCACGCTTTTTATACTCTTTCACATTTCTATAAGTTTCATAACTTATAACAGTTTGGTTTTTTCAACATTTGCCAGAATCAATATTTTAAAGCTTCTCCTTAGTAAACGCTAAAAGAATAAAACTTTCAAAAACTCTTGATATCAAAATGCCTTAAAATTTGAATTAATATTGTATCATGTTATAATCATAACTGTATCAATTAACTATAATTTCAATTAAATATAGTATCAAAACAAACTTGAATATTTGTAAAATAATATAATATTATCACTTAAATTAAATTGTAATTATATGTTTATATAAAAATCCATATATAATTATATGGTTTCACAGTATTATGATATTTATACTCTATTATTATTTCAGTAAAACGATATTATTTTACTGCACTAAAAATAACTTTATTCAGAGAAATATGTCATACTAAGTTCGTAATCACATGGTTTAATCTAATTAATATCATGACTACTTTATGGGAATTCTGAATTGACTTAAGAATTATTTCATTCTTTAATTGTGCAGGTCTATTAGCTTTGTCATTCCAATTTGAAACTTTTTCTCCTATTGTTTTTTCGACTAATAAGTCACTTTTTATGCATACTTTCCTATCAAGTGGGTACATACTCTTAAACCAATGTCCGTATTATTCATGCTTGAACATATCGCTTTTCCTTGCATCTTTTTTAATGACAATGTTGATGGTAGCCAGCGAATTTATTGTGAGTTCTCAAACAAAGTAAGTACTTCTCTACTCTGATCCAAGTATTAGAAAAACCCATGCATTTTCTATTCCCAGAATATTTTGGAAAACGCAAATGCAACAATAACTAACGTATTTCTATATAGTTTGCGTATGTAAGAGTTGCTACAGCCCACTTAAAACAGGAACTTCATATTACGATGCTAGACGGCCGAGTTTACGGATCAAAACAACCACATTCTCTTTCTGAACGGCTGATATATACTTTGGTGTTGGCTATTTACATTTCACATTGACCATCATACTGGGATAATGCAATCCGAATTAGACTTTTTATTGTTGAATGCAAAAACTCTATATTCAGTAATGACTGTGTAGACAATATTGTTCATAAAAATGATGGAACGGGAGAGAAGTCAGGGGACCGTGGAATAAACTGGAGCACCGTTTATGGTGTGAGGATGTATGCCGCGAAAGCCCTTGAATCAGGAAACAGAGAATGCTCTGTTTCCCTGCCTCCCTAGCGAGGTGTGGGGGTAATGGGAGAATCTCCCTGTGAGTTTGGCGGTGTCTACCCTATTACGAAGATTCAGCATTCAGATTGGGCGTTTTCATCGGAAAGTGACCACTGGGCATCGTAAAATGCAACATAAACTTTATGATGTCGAAAATATCATGTCATTACTTGCTAGAAAATGATTTTTGAGGACCATCCCCAAACAGTTAAGGCCAAAGGCATCCTTACAAAATTCTGAACATTTTACCAATTCTCACAGTCAGAGAATTACGCACTGGATTTCGACATTAATTTTTTGTCTATAGATAATACAAATTCAGAGCATTAGTAATAACGTGAGTACATCTAACTGCATCATAGTGAACATGATTACCCTTTGGATGGTCCATGCTTCTCTTTATTTTAAGCACATATAATATTCAGGTTGTCCTCTATTTTTCAATAAATGATAAATTGTAAACCTTTTAGCTTTAAGCACATCGTTTGTTAGGAGTCCTTCCTAATTTGGTCAACATTTCTCACTCTTATTATCCAATGACATCTAAGTTATACAACAAAAATAGCATCAACTCATCATTGGTTATCTAAAGTACTGTTTCTGTTATGCAAGGAAAGCACCTATAAAAGTTAGTTAGTATAACTTACTAAATTTATCTTATTTTAATAAATAGAATTAGTAAACTACAGAATTTGTAGTAGATAACTTGTTTGCAAAGCAATTTAGTTCGTTGTCTTTACAAATCAGAATTAGTAAGGATTTATTACTAACATTCTTCTCTCCATTTTCTCTTATGAATCATGACCCAATTACCCTCTTAATACATTAAAATTGCCAATAATAATAGCGTCACCAACAAATCTAAACCAATGATTTTTAATGTGTTACAAACAAAAACAATATCCTGAAAAGCAAGTATATCGCTAAAAGTCTGGTTTAAGCAGAATGTTCACCTATATATGTTAATAAGATTGATTTTTCCTAGTATCATGCCAGCTCATAGTTAGCATATATCACTTGTAAACTTCTTAAGTACTGTTCCACGGATGTCTTTAAGGAATAAACCAATTGCAGTTTATTATCAGGAATTTTGATATCGAAATTGTCTAAGAATGAAATGTATTAGATACTATTTAACATTAAAACAGTGGTGTTTTGATATAAATAAACTATCATTTCAATAGAAAAATTGCATTAAACAAACTAAAGATATATGAGAACAATATAAAATTTGTGCAGAAACTTATAAGTTTAGAAATGGAAATCAAAGAAAATGATACAGAAACAATGAATAATATTATTAGTTTTTGTATTTCTTAGCAAATTCTTTAAGAGCAAATCGAATTCCAGCGGCCCAACCAAGACCTAACTCGTTAAAAAGGTCCTCAAGCTGCCTCTTAAATGAGGGCTCAATAGAGAATGTTGTGAGAATCTTGTTCTCCTTCTTGCGGGCTCCAGTATCTGAAGAAAAAAGTTGTTTCGCTTTTTTGGTGATATCCTCGTCATATTGAACAGAATCTTCTGGATTTCTCTTTAATGCCATAACCAAACCTTCCTACTAAACTTTACTGCTAAGATTAATCCCAAATGACCTTCTCTAGACTTAGAATTGATTCTATAGTCTTGTCTTTAAGACCCCTACCTCTTTCTTTAAAGAGCTGAGGAGCCATGGAGGCCTCCTGAGCTTTTCTGAAAACAGGATCAACTGGAATTTTGAATACTTCAAATGATCCTTCTTCTGCAGCTTTTAATATATCTCTATGTTGTTTTATTCTTTCATCGTAGGAATTGATTATGACCCTTGAATGCCTTACTTGACTGCGAAGATTTTTTTTGAGTCTTTTGAGTTCATCAATAAAAATCTCAAGTCCGTCAAGACTGAAGACCTCAGGTGTCATTGGCGTAATGACCTCGTTGCTTGCGATAATAGCTGAGCGTTCTAGTCGTCCAAGACCCGGTGAGAGGTCAAGGATGATATGGTCGAAATCGCGTGAAAGTTCGTTAACAAGGTCCTGGAGCACAAAAGGCTCTTCTGAGAGTTTAGTTTCGCTATAATTTTTAAGGACACCACCTATACCAAAGGTGGGAAGGAGCGACAAATTATCGACCTGCTCGACTGGAACAATTGCATCGTTAATGTAGCATCGACCTTGGACAACATCCGCAAGTTCATACTTGGGAGTTTTTTTGAGAAACCATGATGATGCATTACCTTGTGGATCAACATCAATTAACAGCGTTCTAAAACCATCAATTGCTGACTGGCAAGCGAGAGTCCCTGAAATTGTAGTTTTTCCGACACCACCTTTCTGCAGGTGGAAAGCAATAGTCTTAGCCATAAATACCTTTAGATTAAATATAACCTACGCATTAAAATCATACAAGACTTTTTTTATTTAAAAATGCATTTGATACGTTTTCAATTAAGAAACAGTTTATTTCAATAGTAATTCTGTATAATTTTGATAAGTTTTTCACTAAACCTATATAATTCTTATAGCCTTTACGTAGTGTTATAAGTATTAGTATTGGTATCAAAAATGGACCCCGAGGGGTCCATCATTAGTTGTTGAGTTTAATCTTTAATTTTAATCATCACCTTTAAGAAGTTCCTCTAAAAATTTGGAATCCTCATCAGTTGGCTCCGTATCCACAGATGATTTACCTTCTGCTTCAGTTGTTTGACTAGCATCAGCAAACTCAACCTCCACATGCTCTTTTTTGCGAAGTCTTCTGCGAGTGGCACCTTTTGATGTCCTAATCATTGCGACAATCAGATAGATAAAACCAATTGCAAAGACAGCAATCCCAATCGTAAATAAAACTTCATTTGCTGCAAAATTCAAAAGTTTCTGAAGGAAGGAAAGCTCTTGTTCCGGCTCCTGTTCAACAGGTTGTTCTGCGACAACCGATGTTTCATCAGGCAAGGTTTCGGATGAGGCCGATGGTGTAGACACTACTGGAACACTCGCATCGGTAGCCTCAGATGCCGGCTCTTCTACAACTGGAGCTGTAATAGGTGCATCCACATCTATTACAGGAAATGTATCTTCCGACTCATCGTAAATGGAATCTCCCAAAATAGAATCATCTGATGGTTCAGGCACTTCGGAATCTTCAGATTCAGGAATAACATCTTCAGACATAACTCCTTCTTCTGTATCATATTGATTATCCATTTCCGAATTATCAACTGTAGGTTCTATGGCAGAATCATCATCTGATGACTGGGGCAATTCGGTTGACACAACTGTCTCAGATTCGACAGAAAATTCACTTTCATCAATAGAAGCACCTACATCAGCAGAATCAACTGCAGATACTTCAGAAACAGCAGATTCTTCAACTAAGTTTCCATCAGCGGACTCAGATATAGGCTCAATTATAGGCTCATCCGCAAGCTCATCTACAAGATCCTCTACAGGCTCATTTACAGGCTGTGCGACATCAAGGTCTTGAATATCTATAAACTGTTCAGGTAATTGATCAACAACTGTAGCATCTACAACCTCTGGAACTAGTTCTGTATCAACTGTAGGTTTTGTGGCACAAGAAACCAGTAGCATAATAACAAGAGATGATATAAGAAATTCTTTTTTCATACTTGCTAACTCTCCTATATATCATATCTAACCACAAGACAAAAAGTTACTAGAAAGATTTAAGAACTTCGATGTGTTTTTTTGATTTTCCAATCCTCTCTTCAAACTCAGCTTTCTTAGATTTTTCCTTGTCAATTGCCTCTTGCTTTGCATTATCAAGAAACTTCGGATTAGAGAGTTTCTTGTTAACACCATCCAAAAGAACTTGAGTTTTCTTAACATCGGACTCAATTCTAGCAATTTCTTTGTCAACATCAATTGCATCTCTGACAAAGACATAAGTCTCAAACCCGATTCCCGCAATTGGGAATGCTCCTGAAACATCCAAAGATCCATTATCATCAATTGCAAGATTATCTGAATTAGCAAAAACCTGTAAAAGCTGAACGTGAGATTTCATAAACTCAGAAAGTTTGCCAGTACTGTCAGGTCTGACAACAATCCTAAGCTTTTTTTCCGCACCTATTCCTAACTCAGACCTCATATTTCTGATTCCACGAATCAAATCCTGCATAGACCCCATCAATTGGGCCTCCTCTGGATAATATCTTGACTCAGAATACTGTGGGAATAATGATGTAATAACCTTGTTTTCCGTATTCGGAAGTTTAGCCCATATCTCTTCTGTGATAAATGAGAGTAACGGATGCATCATTTTCATTGACTGAGCGAGAATATCCATCAGAATCGATACTATCCTATCCTTTTCTGCATCATCACCGCTATATAATGAAAGCTTAGAAGCTTCAACATACCAGTCACAGAAATCATTCCAGAAGAAATCATATACTGCCTGAGCAGCCTCATTGAACTTGTACTGTTCGATTGCTGTGCTAACTTTTCTAACATTTTCGTTCAGACTATGATAAATCCATTTATCAACTGTATTAAACTTATTTGGATCTACTTCTACTAGGTTTCTACCCTCTAGATTCATCAATAGATATCTAGTTGCGTTCCAAATCTTATTAGCAAACCGAGAGCCCAGCTTGAACGAATCCATATCAACTAATATGTCCTGTCCTTGGCTAGCTAGGTAGCAGATTGTAAACTTCATTGCATCTGCGCCATAAAGATTTACAACATCAATTGGGTCAATTCCGTTTCCAAGACTCTTTGACATCTTGCGACCTTTTCTGTCACGAACAAGCCCAGTAATATAGATATCACGGAAAGGAACTTTCCCAGTAAACTCTAAGGATGCCATTATCATCCTTGCCACCCAGAAGAAGATAATGTCATAACCAGTAACAAGGGTTGTCGTTGGAAAAAACCTCTTTAGGTCCTCTGTTTCTTCAGGCCAACCAAGAGTGCTAAACGGCCAAAGCCAAGAGGAGAACCATGTATCAAGAACATCTGGATCTTGAGTTATGTTCTTGCTTCCACATTTTTCGCAGCAACAAGGATCATCGCGTCGAACCATCATATGCCCGCAATCACTACAATACCAAGCTGGAATTCTATGTCCCCACCAAAGTTGACGACTAATGCACCAATCCTTGATATTCTCAAGCCAATTCGAGTACGTATTTTCCCACTTTTTCGGAAAAAATTGAATCTCTCCATCTCGCCAGGCTTTCAAGGCTTTGTCAGCCAATGGTCGCATCTTCACAAACCACTGTTCACTCATATAAGGTTCAACCGTGGTATGGCATCGATAACAATGCCCAACCTCATGCTTATATTCCACGCTCTTAACTAGGTATCCCTTCTCATCTAGAACCTTGGCGACTTTCATTCTAGCATCTTCGGCGCTGAGTCCTCTGAATTCTTCTGGACAATTATCATTAAGAGTCCCATCTGGATTAAGAATATTTATAGGTTTTAGTCCATGCCTTTTTCCACATTCCCAGTCGTTTGGATCGTGTGCTGGTGTTATTTTGACCATACCTGTTCCGAATTCAATTCCAACAAAGCTATCCGCAATAATAGGAATTTCACGGTCTGTCAAAGGTAGTTTAAGCATTTTTCCGACTAGAGATGTGTACCTTTCATCCTTTGGATTAACAGCAACTGCTTGGTCTCCGAACATAGTCTCTGGACGTGTGGTTGCGACGGTGATGTATCCGCTTCCATCTGCGAATGGGTATCTCACGTCAAAAAGGTGCCCTTGGTCTTCCTGGTGCTCGACCTCGTCATCTGCCAAAGCGGTTCCGCAATGGGGACAGTAATTGACCAAATATAGTCCCTTGTATATAAGGCCCCTTTCGTAGAGCGAGACGAAAGTTTCTCGAACTGCCTTCGAAAGACCTTCGTCCATCGTAAACCGTTCACGGGACCAGTCGCAAGAGGCACCAATTGTCTTCAACTGGCTAGTGATAATTTCATGGTGTTTTTCTTTAACTTGCCAAGTTCGTTCGATGAATTTTTCACGGCCAAGGTCTTGCCTTCTCAAACCTTCTTTTGCCAGTTGCCTTTCAACAACATTTTGAGTTGCAATGCCAGCGTGGTCTGTTCCTGGAAGCCATAATGTTGGACGACCTGTCATCCTGTAATATCTAGTTAGCACATCTTGAAGTGTGTTGTTTAGAGCGTGCCCAACGTGCAAAATGCCTGTTACGTTTGGTGGTGGCATAACAATGACAAATGGTTTTTTCTCACTGTCGCATGGCTTAAAATTGCCATCCTCTACCCACTGAGCGTATATCCTTGTTTCAAAATCCTTTGGGTTATAGGTCTTCTGAAGTTCAATGGCTTTCATTTATTCTCCTAATTATACGAACACACAACATTTACACGTTGCGTACGCACATATTTTAAATACTATTTTAACTTTACATATAGTATATTAAAAGCCATTTCAAGGCAATGCAAAATAAGGCAAACAAAATCGTAAAACAGCAATATTGAATTCATGCAGTAAACATACAGTTTTCATATGTATTTTATAATTATTTATGGTTTTTCCGTATGGCTATTATATTTTATTATACTCTTATAATATCTTTTTGATTAATTTACGATACATATAACCCTGTATTTTTATATCAATATTGTATGTTTTCTCAATATAATCATATCGATATTACTGTTCTATGCTACTGTAATAACATCGTTATTATATGGTTATATTATCATTTTCGCATGATAATGAATTCATTATTTGTTTATTTCAGCGTTTTAATGATAGAAATCATCACGCAATTTAGAAAAATTCAGATATAAATTATATTGTTATTATATTGTTTATATAAAAAAATTCATTGTATTCATACAATTACCATAGTATGGCAATCACTTTTTCGGCCATTTGATATGCTAAAATTCTCATGAAATAGTTTTGAAAGATTACACTATCTAAAAGTACTTGACGCATCGTTTGTGCAAGCTTCCTTATCGATAAAACAAATAATTTTTATTTACCCTTGTACCCTTAACACTTGTCGTGCCTACATGATATCTATGCAACCTATGTACTATTTGAAATTCATCTAGCACATTTACTTTAATGATTGAGGTTAGATAATTAAAAGATAACTAACTTTGTTCTAAATAGTTATCAGTTTATACAACAAGACATCAAATAATAAATGCCCCGCTAAACCGTAAATAGCTATAGACTTGTGTACAACATAAATCAATACGATTTGATATGAAGTCCATTAGTTTTAGTGCATATTATCCTTCATCTGTCAGATGCTTTTTTACACATCAAAATCTCGACATGTACTACCATTTCTTTGGTGAAAGACATCCTTGTTTCTCTCTAATGCAGAAATCAATGGGACCATGAAATAGACCATAATGCATTCACACGTTTTCCTTTATCACAAAAAGATTTAGACATTTTAGTAGCTAAATCTACAACTTCTTATGCCTATTTGGAAACTTTACTGCGTCAAACCGAACTTTTGTATCCTGCTGAGAATTTTTGCATCTTCTCAATTAGAATTCTACATGTAAATAACCATTGCCCACACATTCCGCACTTCTACTTCGGTGTTAAAAATGACCTAGCATAAAAGCCTACAAAAATAACCTAGGCATTTGAAATCTGGCAACTAGATGAAAATCAAGTAGGCTGTCATCTGCCCTCTAGCACCACTATACTTTCCGCTCAGCATAAAAAGATTGCCGGCATTATTGTGTGTCCTCTCCTCGTCTACCAGTTATGGCTGCCTTTTGCACTTCGTTGTCTTTGCCCAACTTACTTGCCATTTAGATTTCTGTTCGTAGGGCTACGATTTCGCTATCCCTTCTTCTCGCCTGTACCTCACGGTATCAAACCTTGGGAGTCGCTATGAAGTTCGTCGGTAGCTACGCCTTTCGTGGACTTTCACCACAGGACACGGGCATGCCCGTCATACCCCAAAAAAGGCCCTGCATGGTGCAGGGCCATGGGCTGAAAACCCTTACTAATAAAGGAGTAAACTAATCGGGAAGTTGTGTCTCTTCAGCAGTGAAAATGACAGTGCCGTCGGAGGCAACAATCTGGTTGTCGGCATCAAGAAGAACGCCAGTAGCAACTATGGTACCATCTTGATTTTTGGCAAGACCATCGGAAGTAATGGTAATGCCTTTATCTGGAATTGTGGCAATAATTTTGACATCGGAATTAATCTTGTCTAAAGACAAAGGCTGGATGCTCTTTAAGCGAATATCAACATCATACCCGCGGGCGTCCAAATTCTTGAGAATCTCGTCCAGCGAGTAGTTTTCAAGACTCTTTGATGTGGTGCCGTTGTCGGAAGACCGAGTTTGAGTGATGTTATCTAGGTCAATTGATGTATTGACGTCTGGAAGAAGAACAGCACCGTCGGAGTGCCCATTCCGACCGAAAACAGCCCAGGAACCAACAAAAACAACAACAAAGGCGGCGGCAACACCAATTAACTGTGGGGCCGAGACCTTGAAAGTACGGCGCAAGAAGGAGCTTTTTTTCTTACCCTTTGAGAGGTAATTCTTCTCAATCATCGAAAGGACACGGTCCTGATGAGGCTGAATCTCCTCATCTGTTAAAACAGATGACTGAATAATGTTGCTAAGTTGCATAAGCCTTTGGTAACGGCTACGGCAACTGGGGCAATAGCTAAGATGCTCCTCTACCTGACTTTTCCAAGGCTCTGTAAGCTCGTTGTCAATGTATGTGCTAAGAATCTGATCATCAAGGCACATCTACATCCTCCTTGTCCAGCATAGCCTCGAGCATTTTTCTAGCCCGATGCACCTGAACCTTAACATTGGTCTCTGTCATACTCATGACCTTAGCTATATCCTTGTAGTTAAGGCCTGCATATTCTCGGAGAACAATGACAGTTTTGTAGTTCTCTTTAAGCTGGCTAACAGCCTTTCTGACAGCCGCTGCAGACTCTTTCAACATCAACTCCGAGGCACCATCTTTGTATTGGTTAACCTGCGGATTTCTCAATGTTCTTTCCAAAGATGCCGATTCTCTTGCCTTTCGTTTGACATGGTTAATCGAAAGGTTTTTCACCACACGAATTAACCAGAACTTGGCGTCATCCATCGAAGGAAACGTTATGTCCTTGTCATAAAACCTAATAAAGGCATCTTGGCAGATGTCCTCAGCAACGTCCTGATTGTAGGTCACGTGGTACGCAACCTTCATTACAACAGGAAAAATTTCGTTATAAACCTTTCTAAAGGCCAACTCATCGCCGCTTCTTATTTCCATAAACTTCAACAAACATCCTTAAAAAAAGTTACGCAAAGAAATTACTTTTTCTGCAAAGAGGGCCCCGCTGGGGTATCCTTCACAAGGTATCCCAAATCCTGAATCTGATTGCGATACATATCCGCGGCTGCCCAATCCTTGGACTTCTTCGCCTGTGCACGCAGTTCAACTAGGCGTAGCACCTCTTCTGGCACATTCTTGTCCTGGTCCACCTTGGCCTTGACCTGATCCAACCTCAGTCCTAGTACTCCATCCATGTAATTCACCACAAAACGCCTTTCCGAGCCGCTTAGGTCATCGTCCTTCAACATAGTCCAAAGCACCGCCAATGCCCTTGCCGTCCCCAAATCATTACACACATAATCGTCGAACTGCTTCATATAGTCCAAAGCTCGGTCACTCAAGTCCGAGGCCTTTGCCACCTCATCCCCGAGTGTGGACACTCTATCTATTAAAGCTCGTCTAGCCGCTCTTGCCGCATCCATTCCCTGATACGAGAATTGAAGCTGCGTTCTATATGTGGCTCCTAGGCAGAAATATCTATAGTCCAAAGGTTCATAACCCTTGCTAGTAAGTACTGACATTGTCAAGAATTCCCCAGAACTTTTAGACATCTTCCCTTTATCGGAAAGCAAGAACTCGCCATGCATCCAATAGTTGACCCATTTTTTTCCAGTGGCCGCCTCGCTCTGAGCAATCTCGTTTGTATGGTGAACAGGGATAGCGTCGATGCCACCACAGTGAATATCGAATGTGTCGCCCAAGTAGTACATACTCATAGCAGAGCACTCAATGTGCCAGCCTGGGTAGCCACGACCCCATGGAGAGTCCCACATCATTGCCTGTTGACCGAATTTGCTGTTCGTAAACCATAGTACGAAGTCCTTTGGGTTGCGTTTGTTCGAATCAATGTCAATCCTAGCCCCGCTTTTAAGGTCCTCCAAATTTAGTCTAGCCAGTTTTCCATACTCGGGAAACGTATCTATCGAAAAGTACACATTACCGCCAGAAACATAGGTATGCCCGCCCTGCTCTAACCGTTTAATCAGTTCAATCATCTGCGGTATATGCTTTGTCGCTGGGCATATCACATTTGGCCGTATAATATTGAGCGAGTCATAATCTTTGAAAAACGCATCCGTATAGAACTTTGCGATATCCCAAACACTCTTTCCACTTTCTCTGGCGCTCTTTTCCATCTTGTCTTCGCCGTCATCACCATCTCCGGTTAAATGCCCGACATCTGTGATGTTCATAACGTGCTTAACTTTATACCCAGCATGAATTAGCACCCTTTTCAAAGTGTCCTCAAATATATACGTCCTCAGATTTCCAATATGCGCATAGTTATAAACTGTCGGCCCACAGCAGTACATTCCAACGACCTTGTCCGAAATGGGCTTGAACTCTTCAACCGTGCGTGACATTGTATTATATAGGTAGACTTTCATACTCATCAGTAGCGCTCCCGCATATCCTCTAAGGATAAGCAATCTACCGCAAAAAATCAACTAAAGTCCTACCCCGCCTCCTTTCACCACTCATACTCTTATATGGGTCTTTTTCCACCAATTTGCTTGAGGCTTGCTCCTACATTTTTGAAAAATTGCATAGGCAATATGATTTATTGAGATGTAGGCGGTGCTGTATTGTCAACAAATTAGCATTGTGATTAAATCAAGTGGGTGTAACTTTTGATACGCCAAAGATAATTTGACATTTATTAGAGAGCAATTGGAGGATGGCAATGGTCATTTTGACATTAAACTGCGGAAGTTCTTCCGCAAAGTACCAAGTCTATGACTGGGACAACAAAGATGTTTTAGCAGTTGGAGTAGTAGAGAGAATTGGTCTGGAATATTCAACGATAGAGCACAAGGCAACAGGTAAGGATGAGTACGATGAAAAGTTCTCATGTCCAAGTCATAAAGAGGCAATTGAACTTATTATAAAGTTAATTACAGACAAGAAATATGGTGTAATTAAAGATGTATCTGAGATTGGAGCTGTGGGTCACAGAGTACTGCATGGTGGAGAGGTTTTTAAGAAGAGTGCTCTTGTAACTGATGAGGTTGTTGAGCAGCTTAAGAAGTTGATTCCGCTTGGACCACTACACATGCCAGCTAATATTATGGGAATCGAGGCTGCTAGAAAGGTTATGCCAAATGTTCCACACGCCATTGTTATGGATACTGCCTTCCACCAGACCATGCCTGCGGAAGCTTTTATGTACGCAGTACCATATGAGTGGTACGAAAAGTACAACGTCAGACGCTATGGATTCCATGGAACAAGCCATCTTTACTGCGCAAAGAGAGCTGCTGTTCTTTTGGGAAAGGAAAACAAGGACACAAATGTTATCATTTGCCACATTGGTAATGGCGCCTCCGTAAGTGCTGTTAAGAATGGTGTTTGTATCGATACTTCAATGGGTCTCACCCCGCTAGAGGGACTTGTCATGGGAACAAGAAGTGGAGATATGGACCCAGCAATTTTGCCATACATCATGAATAATACAGGAATGACAGCAAAGGAGATGGACACGGCTCTTAATAAGAAGAGTGGTCTGTTGGGAATTTGTGGAATGTCAGATAGGCGTGATGTTGAAAATGCCGCCAATCAGGGCAATGAAAGGGCAAAACTTGGAATGGAAATGGAATGCCATAGAATCCGAAAGTATATCGGTGCTTATGCTGCTCTTCTGGGCAGGATTGATGCCATTGTCTTCACCGCCGGTGTTGGTGAAATGGGCCCAACAATTAGGTATCTTTCAACATGCAATCTTGAGAACTTCGGAATTAAGATCAGCGAGAAGAAGAATGCAATTTGCAAATGCAGAAATGCTGAGTTCGAGATTTCTGAAGATGACTCGCCTGTTAAGATTTTTGTCATTCCAACAGACGAGGAATTGGTAATTACCGAAGATGCTGTTGCCTTGATGAATGGTACATATGATATTCACACAAACTTCCACTACAGCTTTGAGGATCCCTCTTATGTCAATAAGGGCAGAGAGAGAGGCTTAGTGAAAAATTTGGAAAAAAAGCCAGAATTGAAGGATATTATTGCTAAGCCAAAGGCAAAATAAAAAATTTTAAAAAAGTTTTGTAAAAAATCGAAGGTTTTCGACAATTTGGTTGTAGATGCAGGTATGAAGAGAAAAATCTTAATACCTGCATTTTTATTTGTTTTGGTTGTTAGCCTAGAGGTAACTGGCCTTGGGGCTACTAGTGTCTCGGAAACAAACGCCGAAGTAGCAACAAAAGCCGTGGCAGAGTCGACAGCTAGTCCTAGGGCTAAGCCTAATGTGACGCTGAACTTTGAGATGACAAAGGGGGCAAGAGTGCTTGAGGCGCGATTTAACTCTGAGGTGATTCAGTTTAACATTGCACTTAAGCAGAAGAAGGATGGGATGGTGGAACTGCAGATGCCGCCGTTTTTTTCCGTTAATGTGAGGGATGTTCTAAAAATTGGAGAAATTAGGGATGCTAGAATTTTCTCTGTATTGATAAATCCGTCTTTGAATGTGGACTTAAGCGGGGGATTTAAGAAGGGCGGAAATGTTAAGCAAATCGAGAGTCTTTCGATGAAACCAGCGTTATCAGGGTTTGCGCTTAACTTCAAATATTTGGATTTGATTGCACTAAACCCAATACTAAACAAGAAATCGCCAATTGGTTTTGGGGCCATTGTTGGAAATAGTAAGGTTTTTGCTGGTGTAATGGTGGCGGGGCAAAATGATATTACTCTTAAAGCGTTTCCGGAAATTTATCAGTTGGATTGGGGGAGGACCGGGGCTGGAAGGACAATAATATTTTCGATTTTGGGTGCAGTTGCAGATGGTCAGATTGCATCTCTTAAGGTTAAGAGCTATGCCTTTGTACAAAATGCTTGGGATATTAGACTTGGAGGTGAAGCATCAACGGGATATTATGTAAAGGTTGATACTGGAAGTATTTATGCTAATCTACAAAGAAAGTTGCTAGGGAGCTCGCCCCGATTAAAGATTGTTGGAGTTGCGGAGAATCCGGACGATGAAATGCAAGTGGGCGTGGGAATGAGTGATCGTGACATTGCGATGTATGTGGAGTATGGTTCGATGCTGTACGGACGGCCGATTTATGGAGGGAGTAGCCAGCGGCGAGTGATTGAGTTAAAAACTGAGGTGAAAACGAATTATTTTTCATTCAAGGTGGTGCATAGTACGAATTTCGAGGAAAATTTTGGGAAGGTTTCGGAGTCGAAATATGAGATTCGGACCGAGGTTTTTGGTGCAAAGTTGTCACTGAAGACAACGATGGATCGGCGGATAGAGAGTCCTTGCCAGTTTATCAACACAACTATTGGACTTACAACGAAATATCTAAAATTTAGTTTTGGAAATGATGGCGTTTGTGTGGAGTTGTCGTTCGAGGTGGTAACTGAGGAATGGACGGTGCGGTTTTCGATTGACCAAGACCGGATGGTCAAGGCAAGCGTACGATTTCAGAGTTAGAAGTTGCGCATGTTGTTGGTTGGGAATTTGGGCTCGGATGTGACGTTAATGCCTAGTTTTCGCAGTCCGCTGGAGTCGCCGGCGCTGGGGATGTGGCTCATGTGAGACTCGCAACCTCTAAGGTATGGAAGCATGCTTAATGCCTTTTTTGCATTGTCGTTCATGGCAGCGGCCATTGCAAGGCAAATCAAGGTCTCATCTAGATTTAGGCTAATTCCCCTACCCTGCAATATGTCGCGTTTGACAGCGTAAACGCTATCGAGAACTTTATGAGGAATCAGTTCTATTTGTTTGTCAATTTTTGCCATAACTTTTAAGGAATTAAGGATTAAGGCACTTGATGCGTGCATCAATGAGGAGTTATTGGCGGTAACAAAGGTACCATCATTTAGTTGGATAGCAGCAGCACAGGCGATTCCGTCTTTGCCCTTTGCGCGAGCAATCGCGTCGTCCAAGGCGGCTTGAGCAACTTTAACTGTTGGTCTGTCCTCACATTTTAGACCGGCATTGTTCATGATTTCGAAGCATCTTTGAACTGTTTCTTTTGTGCCGATGCCCTGAACGTATTCGCAGGCGGAGCGGTAGTAACGGCGAATAATTTCCTGCTGAGCAGCCCTACGGACAACTTGGTCGTCTATAATTCCAAAACCAAGGCGGTTTACACCCATGTCAGTTGGAGAGTTATAGTTCAAAGAGCCACCAGAAATTTTTTCTAGTATTCTTTTTAAAAGGGGAAAGGCCTCCATGTCTCTATTGTAGTTGACAGCAATTTGGCCTGTTGCCTGAACGTAGTAGTGGTCAATTTGGTTGTAGTCACCAATGTCGGCAGTTGCTGCTTCATAAGCAATATTCACTGGATGGTCGATTGGCAGATTCCAGATAGGAAAGGACTCGAACTTGGCATAGCCAGATTTGCGACCATTTCGGAAGTCGTGGTAGATTTGGGAGAGGCAAGTTGCAAGTTTGCCGCTGCCAGGACCTGGGGCAGTAACGATGACAACAGAAGCGTTGGTTGGAATATAAGAGTTCGACCCGTAACCTTCGTCACTAACAATAAGGTCTACGTTATCTGGATATCCAATGAGTGGCCGATGGAAGTAAACATTTATACCACGACGAGTTAACATGTCAGCAAACTTATTGGCACTTGGCTCGCCGTTGTACCTAGTAATAACTACCTTGTTGGCTTTTATGCCCCAAGCACCAAAGTCATCAATCATTTTAAAGACGTCTGTGTCATAGGAAATTCCGAAATCAGAGCGCATTTTACGATGCTCAATGTCACCAGCATGAATGCAGATAATAACATCCAAATCGTCCTTGAAGGACTGAAATACCTTTATTTTATCATTGGTATCAAATCCTGGCAAAATTCGCGCTGCGTGGTAATCAAATAAGAGTTTGCCACCGCATTCAATATAAAGTTTGCCTTCAACCTTTTGGGCTCGGCTTAGGATATACTTTTTTTGTTCTTCAAGGTATCTGTCGTTGTCAAATCCAATTTCTTTCATAGTAATGCTTTATAACAGTGTTTTCGCGCTGGTCAGTACTAATCGGCACAAGCGCGAAGCAAGAGTGCCTAGCACGAGTGCGGTTTTGATAGGTGAATTTCATGCGTGGTAGTAAGTGCACGGCACAAAGTAAAAGACACAAAGTGCTAGGAATGAAGTGTGCTAGTTGCATATCATGTCAGAGTGGAGTTTTGTAGCCACGTCTTTTCCAAAAAGGGTTTGAACTATCAGGAGCGAAAATTCTAATGCTGTTCCAGGACCAGCGGCTGTTATGACAGTGCCATCTTTAACAGCACGATAATTGCCAAAGTGAACATTAGGAGCAACCGCTTCACACCCTGGGTAACATGTGCACTTTTTGTTGCTTAGAATTCCTGTTGGTCCAAGCACGTAGGCTGGAGAAGCGCAAATAGCACAAACAAGACGGCCGTTATCATATGTTTTTCGAATTATTTTTCCTACTTCGGAACTATTGCTTAGGTTTTTGGCACCTGGCATACCGCCTGGAAGAACTATAGCGTCATAGTCCTTACTTACAACTTTTGACAATAACTCGTCACATTTAAAGTAGACGTTGTGGGCACCTCTGACACTAAGGTTATTTGAACTGTCTGACAATGAGTCCTTATTACCCAGTGCCGCAATAGTGACAGTGCAACCTGCTCTTCTTAGTACATCTATCGGGGTGACTGCTTCAATCTCTTCGAAACCATCAACTAGGATAACAAGAACATTCTTGCTCATTTCAGTCTCCTTGTGTGTTTTGCTTGTCCTTAGAAATCTGCCTGTTTGGCTGCTCTTGGGTATGGGATTACGTCGCGAATGTTTTGCATTCCAGTTACGTACTGTACTGCCCTTTCAAATCCAAGTCCGAAGCCAGAGTGCGGGACACTTCCGTACTTGCGGAGTTCTAGGTACCACCAGTAGTCCTGTTCTAACATTCCGAGTTCGGCCATCCGTGCTTTCAGAACATCAAGTCTGTACTCTCTTTCAGACCCTCCAACGATTTCACCAAGCCTTGGGGCTAGGACATCCATTGCTCTGACGGTCTTTCCATCTTCGTTAAGCTTCATGTAGAAGGCCTTAATTTCTTTGGGGTAGTCGGTCACTATAACGGGTGTTTTTGCAACCTCTTCAGAAAGAAATCTTTCATGCTCAGTCTGAAGGTCACAGCCCCAATATGGCTTAAACTCAAATCGATCTGAGGCTTTTTCAAGTTCCTTGATTGCATCTGTGTAAGTCATATGTGCAAATGGGCTTTCAACAACGTGAATTAGGGTGTCCTTGACTCCGGGCTGGACAAATTTGGAGAAGAAGTCCATGTCCTCTTCACAATTGTCCAAAACATACTTGAAGATGTATTTCAAAAAATCTTCGACAATGCGCATGTCACCTTCAAGTGTGCAAAAACTCATTTCTGGCTCTATCATCCAGAACTCGGCCAAATGGCGCTTGGTGTTTGAGTTTTCGGCTCGGAATGTGGGTCCAAATGTATAGATATTTTTTAAGGCTGTGGCATAGGTTTCGCCTTCTAACTGTCCACTAACGGTAAGGCTGGTCTTTTTTCCAAAGAAATCTTTTGAGTAATCAACTTGACCATCCTCTGTTTTTGGGACGTTATTTAGGTCCAGTGTAGTAACTTGAAACATCTGGCCAGCGCCCTCGGCATCACTTGCAGTGATGAGCGGTGTATTGACGTAGTAGAAGCCGTTGTCTTGGAAGAAACGATGAACAGCGTAGGCCATTTTGCTGCGCACGCGTTCGACGGCTCCGATGGTGTTTGTTCGGGCTCGGAGGTGTGCAATTTCGCGGAGGTATTCGAGAGTGTGACGTTTTTTCTGGAGTGGATAGTCTGCGGGGCATTCGCCGATGATTCGGATTTCGGTGGCCTGAAGCTCGACTTTTTGGTCACCGCCCATGGATGCGACGAGTTTTCCAGTGCAGATTACGGAGCAACCAGTTGAAATTGAATTGAGGAGATTATTATCAATACTAGATCGGTCTGCCACGACTTGTAACCCTTTCAGGCAACTTCCGTCGTTGACTTCAATGAATGTGACAGTTTTGCTATCGCGTTTTGTTCTGACCCAGCCCTCTACTTCAATGGTCTGTGGTCCTGGTTCCATAGTTTTTAATTTACTGATTAATTCTGCCATTTTATGGTCTCCTCAATTGGGTGGATTATACTTTTGTAAGAGTAGGTCAGTCAATAATGTGGTATAACTCGAAATCTGTTAGAATTGGGTGTTTTTGATTTGGGTTGGGAACTTAATGCAATTTTTAAGAGTGATTTGGTGCTTGAAGTTTTTCCAGTGCATAAAGTGCACAATGGGTATGTACCACAACTTAGAATTTAAAGGTTTTTGAGCTTTTTGGAGAAGCTTTTAATATCGTAGCATGTTCTAAGGACAATAATGGGGAACGTTGTAGTGAAATAGCGCCAGATAAAGTCAGATAGCGTTATATAGTAGGAGTTAGTATAAGGTGTAGTGATAGGTGGCACCGCGTTGGCAGACGTGGGCGTTAAAAGGTGTCATAACTTGCTGGACAAGGTCAACTGTGTTGTTGTTGTCAGAAAGGTGGATTAGGTGAACAAACTTGCCGCTTGTGTCATAGCCAGATTGAAGGAGAAAGTCTTTTGCCTGGTCGTTGGAAAGGTGGCCGAAGTTACCAGAAACTCGTTTTTGGAGAAAATATGGGTAACGGCCAGTTCTGAGCATCTCGGGATCATAGTTGGATTCCAAAAAAAGGACGTCGGCAGCCTGAGCGGCTTGCAGCATTTCTGTGGTATAGATGCCGGTGTCAGTTACTATGACAAATTGTTTGTTGTCTACATTGATGGTATAGCCGCAACTACCAGCGCTGTCATGGCTAGTGTAAAAGCACTGGACAGTGAAGGGGCCGATACTGATAAATTGGCCTGGAGTAATGGGGTTAAGAAATTCGGCGGGAAGATTCAGGGCAAGGAGCTCGTGCTGATTAAGAGTGATGGATTTTTGAGTGAGAAAGACAGGTTTGCGGGTGGTGCGGGCGAAGAGGCCAGCGCTGCGGGCGTGGTCGGGGTGAAGGTGGGTGAGAAAGAGGGCGGCAGCGGTGTCTAGGCTGGAGCCTCCTCCTTGCATGCGGAGGGTAATTTGGCGAAGTGAGTAGCCGGCATCGACTAGAATTGTGGTGCCGTCGAAGGTGAATGAGTAGCTATTGCCACAGCTACCGGTGCCAAGGATTGAATAGTTTACCATGTTGTGCTTCTTTTTGAGCTATAGTTTTGGTTACCATTTTTGGTCTTCAAGTAGTGCCCATTGGGTGGAGATTATCAAGTATGATATCAAAAAAGGCACCCAACCTTGGTTGAATGCCTTTTATAGCGGCGAAGGGCCATGATCCCCTGACCGATCGGATATGAGCCGATTGCTCTACCAGCTGAGCTACGCCGCCAAGTCTCTGTTTTTATAGACTATTTCCGAAAAAAGAACAATACCTACTGGAAAAATTTTTTAAATTTCCATTAGCCTACTTACTAAGTTTGCGCAAAGCCAGCTGTAAACAGTAACAATTTGTCAGATATGGTGGCTCTTGCTAAAACTCTTATGGCAAAAATGTTGAACTTTCAAGTAATGCTTCACAGTTCCTTCATTGAAACTATCATGCTGTCTTTTAGAACAAAAGCCATGCAGGAATTCCCAATTCGGACATTGATTACCACGCTTCCGTCTTGATTGATATTCATCTTTGACATAAGAAAATTTGTTGCCGGCAAGTTCTGAGACAACCAAGAGCCGAAAAGTTTTACCAAAGTTGTTCGTTCTTGTTCTGCTATATGCGATTCTGTCCATTCAAAAGAATACTCTTCTCTTAGCATTTTGTTCAGCGTTTCATGGTCTGGTGATTCTGTATAAGAGACTACTTGCCCGATTTTCACATCCTTTGGTAGCATTGGGGTACCTGCTTTTGCAGGCAAAGCGGTTCTGACGCTGTCGGTAATATTGGCGATATTTGGACTACTGAGGCTTCCCGATTCGGAGTCATCGGCAAATATACACAGCGTTACTAATATGATAGCCAAAACTGATAAAAGTTTTCTCATAAACTCAATACAATCCCAAATGTCGACTATAATCTAAACATAATCACAAACCCAACTTATGCGCAAGAACTACATTCACTAAGCTACCCAATTTCTAGAGTAGCACAAATACCTAATTGCAAGAACAGTCTTTATGTTCTATCATCCACTAAGAATGCCAAACTCCAAGGCCAAAGCCACAAGGTCACTGACTACAAGGCCACAAGCCTCAAGCCACTGACACCCAAAAGGACGCCCATGAAGCAACTAACCCCTAGCCCAATTGATAGCAATAAATACTCATATCAAAACATAATAGAGGGCCGAATCGAGCCCTGGGTCATGCGCTTTATCAAAGACGTCGGCAAAGGCATCAACGATTTTGACATGATTCGCGATGGCGAAAAAATCCTTATCGGCGTTTCTGGTGGCAAAGACTCTTTGGCCCTCTCCTTGGCCCTCTCAATCCGCCGCAAATGGCTCCCCATTCACTACGACCTCAACGCCATCATGATCAATTGGATCGAGCACCCTGTCGACACTCTCCACCAAGACCGCCTTCGTGCCTACTTCCGCGCCCTTGACATCGATTTCGAAATCATCGACCAACCCCAATTCCCCTCCACCACTCCCGAAAACTACAATTGCTACATCTGCGCCCGCAATCGCCGCCGCATCCTGTTCGACATAGCCAACGCCCGCGGTTTTCGCCAAATTGCCATGGGCCACCACCTAGATGACCTGGTCGAAACCACAATGATGAACCTCTTCTTCCGCGGCAACTTCGCTACCATGAACCCCATTCAGGAATTCTTCAATGGAGAACTTTACATCATCCGCCCCATGATCGAGGTCCATGAGTCCACACTTTTGCGGTTTGCCCAATATTATGATTTACCTGTTGTAAAACCTGTCTGCCCCTATGATCAAACCAACATCCGCTCTCAACTGAAACCCCTAGTCAAAACTTTGGCCCACATGGACCGCTTCGCCCGCGAGCACGTCTTCCAGGCTCATGACCTGACCTCTTGTCGCATCTCTCGCCCCTAGTCCCCTTAAAAATGTATAGTTATTTTCTGCTTCTGGAAGGCTTATACACTGAAGCTAAATCGCGATACGATTTTATGACATTGAGTGCTGTTTCTTAGGGTAAGTTATTTCTCTATTATTCTTAGTTTTGCAAATTTAGGGAAAGAGCACTAAGGCTAAAGAGGGGTGTCGATTCTATTGATAATAACGAAAAATGGGAATATAATTTTTTGTGAGCGTGCCCATGCACGCATGCGAACCGAGGAGGTTTAGAGGAGTTCATATGAAGAAGAGTTCATCCAAGCGAATTGTTATGGCAATATTGATTGCCATTGTAGCGGGAGTGGCGTTTGCGTCGACGTTTACAACCGTGGGCGGATTTGGGGATGCCAAGGTTTATGATTCGAATTACGAAGCCATTCCGAACGCAACAGGGTTGACGGATGGGTATATTATACAGACGTTCAATGACTCAGTGATCCTGGACGATGACTCAACTCACATTGAAATTCAGCCTAACTCGTTGGCAATTTTAGTGTGCTCTGAGAATCCATTTAGGATGTACCTCCTTGATGGAAAAGCAATTGTGCAGTCTATGCCGAGTGACTACTCCATCATGACGCCAGTTACCACTTACAATGCAAAGGCAGGGTCGACTGTATTTGTCATCTCTGACCAGAGTGAGGAATTGGGCTACATGGGAGATGGCTCGTCAGTTGTACAGAACTTCATTTATGGAACAACGACTGAAGTAGAAGCTGGCACTTATATCGATAATTCAATATATGGGTTTGTGCCAGAGAGTTCCACGGTTTTAGGAATCAATGGACTTGAGGCCCATGTTGATCCGATGGTTACAATAGTAGATGAGGTCAATCCTAAGGAGAATGAGGCCGAGGTAACTTCTAGTGTTCAGAATGAAGAGCAGACTGTTGCTCCGACTGTTGTGCAGGCGGAGCCAAGGCCACTTAGAGGTACTTTTGCTTATGGTCCGTACAGAATAATTGTTACTGCGTACAAGGACCATGCTGAAATTATTTATCCAGAAGCACTTAATGAAGGTGTTTTGAGCGTAATGGCAAAGGCTACAACGCAAGTTGTTCCAGACCTATTTGGAGATATTTATTATCAGTTGACTAGACCTGGCTTTGCTACTGTTCGATATCCCGAAAGCTATAGTGATTATGAATTCTATCTTGCAATGGATCTAATTAGTAGAGAGCTCCCGTCATACATTAACTCGCTATTCTATGTGGTTGATAATACTGCTGTGGACACCGAGACTGCAGCTCCGGAACCGATGGTTATCCCGCTTACTGTGCCAGATACACCAGTAGAACCTGATTCAGAGCCAGCTTTGGAAAATGCTGGAGTAACAGCACCGGCTATCGCATCTGTGCCTGAGGATGAAACTACGGGCGAATCAGAGCTTATTGCTGTGCCAGAAGTTACTTCTAGTGAGCCAGTTGAGGGTGAGACTACCGAATCCACTGAGTCTGCGCCAATAAGGACCCCACTTGAGACTACTCCAGCACCGAAGGCAGATACTGAACCAAAGAAGAAACTTGACTACCACATTGGTGTTTGGGCTGGTGGTAGCTATAGCAATGTTCCTTATAAGAGTGAGGCAGATGGTGGCGATAGGTTTGCGGTTCCATTTACTGGTGAGAGGCTTGTCCTGTTCCCATATAACTATAGCTTCTTTGTGCGGCCATACTTCACGATTGAAGGCTTTACGTTTGGTTTGAATGCAGAAGCAAGGTTTGTAAACAACAAAATTCAGGTGGGTGACTACAGTTTCGATACAAAAAATGGTGTGTTTGGCTACATTAACTCTATTGTAAAATATGTTTCGGCACTGTCTTACAAGTCTGACAATATCTGGGTTGGATTTGACATTGACACACCTAACTTTGATTTCAAGAGCCCTGTTACAAGCAGATACAACAGAAAACTTTATGATTTGGACAACAGCCTTGTTGGGTTAGTCGACATGAAGTTTGGACCAGTCAAGCTACAAGCAGTTATTGATGATTTGAAGTTTACTTCGGTACTTGATGGTAAGAGACAGTACGCTGGATTTAGAGCTGGCGTTACCATGTTTGACTTTATCGAAATTGGCGCAAGTGTAGTCACAGGTTTTACCAATAAATTGGATGATATGAATTTCTATCCTGCTGTTGACGTTACACTGTCGAATCTTGGAAAAAATGGTGTAGTAGTTGAGCTTGAGGGAGCAGCCCAGTTTAACATTAAAACCGGCTACAAGGGTGCCATGGTAAGGGGCGTTGCTGGACTTAAGCGTGGTGCATTTGACTTTGGTTTTGGCGCCAACTTTAGCTTTAATAGTCACTTCTCTGTCTTGTTGACCAACGCCCCAGTTAGGGTTGAAGATTTCAAAGAAGGCAACACTATTGGACTGGTTGGTAAAATGGGTGTTAACACAAAGTATTTCACCATGAAGACTAGCTTCAATATCCCATTTGACATTAGCGGCAACGGCGGATTGCATAAGAATAGCATTAAGACTAGAACCGATAAGTCACAAGAAGAATCAGCCGACGTGTTTGACTTTGAAATGAATCTGATACTTGGCAAGTTCACCATGACAATGGGAAGTTCGATTTATGGACTTAGCGGAAAGGTTCTGAACTTGTTTAAGGAGATTACTGACTCTAGCAAGGTTGTAAGTAATCTTAAGGCATTTTTGGACACAGAGACCTCGATCTATTTCGTAAATATGGACTTCTGCCCGAAGGTTGGACCTGGTGTGTTGGATGTGAATATCAGGTTTGACCTGATTAATCAGGGCGGCTTGCGGGTTCCGATGACGTTCGGGGCTTCGTATAAGTACTGATAGTGGCAGAAATTAGGTTACTGGACCCCATTGTTGCGTCACGAATCGCGGCTGGGGAAGTTGTCGAGCGACCGGCATCGGTCTTGCGGGAGCTCTTAGACAATGCGATTGACGCTGGGGCCCAAAAAATCAGCGTTTACTTGCAAGGCGGCGGCATCAAGGGCCTGACAGTGGTCGATGATGGTTGCGGAATGTCCGCCGAAGATTTGACTTTGGCTTGCGTAAGTCACGCGACTAGCAAGGTTTATACACTTGACGACCTTTTCAACTTGCACACTTTGGGCTTCCGCGGCGAAGCGCTAAGTAGCATCGCCGCCTGCTCAAAACTCACAATCGACTCGAACGGGCACCGCATCATCGTCGATAATGGCGTCCAATCGGCCGTACTTCCCGGCAGCACCTCGGGCACCTCGACAGGCACCTCGGTCACCATGGAGGACCTTTTCGAAAACATCCCCGCCCGCAAACTCTTCCTCAAACGCCCACAGACCGAGGCCGCTGAATGCAAAAAAATTTTCTTGGAAAAGGCTCTTGGTTTTGAATCTGTCGAGTTTCTCTTTTTCACTGACGGCACTTTAAATTTGCATCTTCCATCTACAGACAAGAAAGAGAGGTCTGTTCAGGTCATGAATTTGGACAAATCTTTTATGCCTGCAGGCATTTTGCAAATGTCTTATCAGGACGAAAACTTGCATCTTTATGCAGTTTCTTCCGACCCATCCTGCCATCGCCGCGACCGCTCCCAAATCCGAATCTTAGTCAACAACCGAATCATAGATAGTTATCAGTTTGTGCAGGCAATCACTAATGCCTACACAGCAGCTCTTCCAGGCGGAGCCTTTCCATTCTTTTACCTTTTCATAGAGGACAATCCCGCCTTAGTTGATTTTAACATCCACCCCACTAAACGAGAGTGCAAGCTACGCAATCAAGCCCAAATCTACGGTGCAATTACAACCATGATTCGTCGCGCACTTGTTGAGAAAATCTTTGCCACAGATAACCGTGTTAAAAATGTTACTGCTGGTAACATTACTACTGGTGTTGCAAATCAGGATATTCAACCAAGTTTACTGGATGCTTCAAATTCAGATTTCCAGTCTAGTTCTAAGATGGACCATGCAGGTGAACGTGTGTACCCAAGTACCCAGTCAGAGTTTTCAGTCAATCGAACGTCTAATAATATCTCCGTTGCTGAAAAACCCCGATCTGGCTATACTCCATCAGACAAGCCCTTTGACCCATCTTGGTTTGAAAATGCTAAGGCAATTCTTGCAAAGAAGAATGCTAATAAAAGTAACCCTGCTAATAATGTAAGCACAGATACTCAACGACTTGCTGTATCAGAAATTAGTACAACAAAGATTGTCCCAAACTACAGATACGTTGGCCAGTTATTTAAAACCTTCCTTTTGGTTGAAATGGATGACAAGATTCTTTTCATTGACCAACATGCTTTGCATGAGCGCCTTCTCTATGATGAAATTAGGTCATTAAAAGATGTCCAACGTCTGATTGTCCCCTACAGTTTTGAAGTAGATATTTCAGTTGATGAATATCTCCAGAAAAATAGTGTGCTATACTCTGACTTTGGCATTGAGTTAACTAGAAAGGAACCTCTCATTTGGGAAATGGCCAGTTTACCAGCAGCATGCAAAAAAAATGAAGAGCAAATTATTGCTTACATTAAAAATGAAACCGGCGATATAGAAAGTGTCCAAAAGGGCCTTTTTTCCATCATTGCTTGCCATGCTGCCATCAAAGCCGGCGATGAACTTGATGACTTCACAGCCAAAAGTCTTGTTGACAAATGCTTTTCACTTGACCGAATGGTCTGCCCACATGGCCGTGATTTCACCTATAGCATCAAAAAGGAAGAACTATACCGCCAAGTCGGTCGCATAGTATAGGTTTCTACTCTGTCCTTTGAGTTTTCGCAGGGTTGGCCTAGGCCAAGTAGCCTCAAAACAGTCCAAAACCAAGCCCCTGTCCGCTAGAATTTCCACGTATTTCTCTTAAATTTTCATTTTTACGTGGGAATTTCCACGTATTTCGTTTCATTTTTGAAAATACGTGGAAATCTACTACCCTAGTCTGATATGGTGCAAAAAAAGGTAACACATTTTGTTCCACTAGAGCAGCCAAGGTAA
>X301_European_Hare__coassemble_980_pt1 | contig 27403 bp, 21 predicted proteins | sample X301_European_Hare__metabat2_high_PE_015 | metagenome-assembled genome bin X301_European_Hare
GTCCCTAGGCTATAAAACAGCAACAGGCAAAACGAAATGGACTTGTGAGACTGTATCCAGCATCCTGAAAAATGAAAAGTACGCAGGAAACGCAATTCTACAAAAGACATATAAGCCAGATTTGCTTTCCAAGCGTAAAATCAATAATGGAGAAGTTCAGAAATACTACGTAACCGATAGCCACCCTGCAATTATTAGTCAAGAAGAGTTTGACATGGTTCAGGAGGAGTTAGCGATAAGGAAGAATTCTTTTGAAAAGTACACTTCCTATAGCATATTTTCGTCCAAAGTCATCTGCGGAAATTGTGGCAGAACGTATGGTTCAAAAATATGGCACTCCAACGATAAGTACCGCAAAGTCGTTTGGAGATGTAACGCCAAGTATAAGAACAAGTGCACCACCCCTAACCTATCCGAAGAAGATATTCAGAAAGTAGCTGTAAACGCTCTGAACAAGTTAACTGTTAACAAGGACAGAGTTATACAGGACCTTGAGGAAATCCGGGATAGCCTTTTAGATATTGACGGACTCAAGGAGCAACTAGAGAAAGCGCAAGCAGAACTTGAGGAAGCAGCAGAATTGCTTAAGACGGATGAGTCAATTTATGAAAGGCACACGGCATTAAGTCAGAAGGTGGATGAGCTTACCAAAGAGCTGCTGGATACTAGGAAAAGGCGCCGTCAGATACAGAAATTCATCAAAGAGGTAAAAGGCCTTGATAAGCTGGTCGACACTTTTGATAAAGACATGTGGTTTGGCCTTATCGACCACATTACAGTTTACTCCAAGGAGAGGATTACTGTGACGTTCAAAGGTGGATATGAAGTGTAAATCCTGCCATAACGCACAAAAGCCCAGACATCGAGTCTGGGCTTTTTGTTACGAAATTTTACATAAATTATATTCCCATATTGTGTATGTTTACTTCAAATGGGAGGAAATGAGGGCAATTTTAGGGCCAAAAATAGCGAATGTAATATTTCAAGATTCTTTTAACAAAAAAGTGAAAAATGTTCGAAGAGAAATAATAGCAGTAATTATTTATACCATAAAGAAATAAAGTGTAAAAAATGATGTGATGATTTTTTAATCATCCACTCGGAAAAACGTGCGCCTGGCAGGGCTCGAACCTGTAACCTGCGGATTCGAAGTCCGACGCTCTATCCAATTGAGCTACAGGCGCAGATGAAAAAAGTTGCAGTGAAAATTGTAGCGGTTATTGTGACTAAGGTCAAGAAAAGAAAAAATCCAACAGAGCGTGTCGGATTTTTTCTGTGAGAGGGTGGAAGAAGGGGCTCGAACCCTCAACAACCAGATCCACAATCTGGCGCTCTACCATTGAACTACTTCCACCATGTATTTGGAATTGACGATTAAATATGAACTATGGCTGAAAAAATGTCAACTATGGTTTGGGATTATGTTGAGGGGTAAACTTCAAAAGAGTCGACAAATGGGAAAGAAAGCATGAGGTCAACGTGCTCGACCATGTTTTTGTGGTCATTGAAGACAACGTTGGCTTTGATGGTGACGTTATCATTGGCGTCGCGCAAGTAGGAGAAGTCTCGGAGGTTGGCGCCAATGTTTTGGAATTCTTTGGCGAGTTGGCCGATTGTCATGGCGTGGCGAGTGAGGTTGCACGAGATGATTCCGACGGTTTGCATTGGGATGTGTTGAAGGCGAAGGAGGAAGTGAACTAGGATGATAATTACGGTGGCGGTGATGCCCATGACGTACATGCCAGAGCCGAAGCAAAGGCCAATTCCAACGGTGGCCCAAAGTCCGGCAGCGGTGGTGAGACCAATGACACTTTCTTTGCGAATGAAGATGACTCCCGCGCCGAGGAAGCCTATGGATTGGATGACTCCTGCCGCAATTCGGCCGCTGTCTGATGTTAGGCGTAAATCACCGGCGCTGGCGATGTCGATAAAGCCATATTTTGAAACTATCATTAGAATTGCAGCTGCGATGGAGACGATGATGTGAGTTCTTAGGCCAGCGTTTTTGTAGCGTCTTTCTCTTTCGAAGCCGATTATGGCACCGCAGATTGCAGATAAGACAACTCGTATACCTAAATCGAGCACATCGGTGAATGTGAAATATCTTAGCATTGGAGCAATGGTAAAATGCATAAAAACTCCTAGTATAATATGTTAAGTTATGTCCTTGGCACGTTTTAAGCACTGGGCATTGTCGGGTAACGGGTTCAGTGCAGTGCTGTATGCAGTGCTATATAAAGTGTAGCATTATGTACAGTGAAGCATAAGGGTTTACTGTTTGTACTGTGTTTTGCTATGCCTTGTTGTGCTTTGTTTTGTTGCCCAAGTCAATGTAAATGCTAGCATAATTAATGCAACGGCATTGTGAGTTTTGATTATATCACACGCGTTTTTGACAATGCAATGATAATTACTAGATTAAGGGTAATATTTAGTCTACAAATCAAAAACCCCATATGTGCAGTCAGCCATGTTCCAAATGCACCATAAGTAACGCATAAACCAAACCAACTAGCCTTCCAAAGTTACTTAGCCCCCTCCAAGCGATTCTTAATTTGCAAGGATTTTAACAAAAAGAGGAAAATCAAGACTATAACTTTTTAGGTGGTTTTGACTATCGATCTTAATGTACTTAGTGCGAAAAAAGGGGGTTGTAGGCCTAATATTGATTTTTCTGGACTCTGCCTAGGTCCGCAATTTAGCGCATTTAGGTTTTTCCAAGTAATGATGCAAAAAATAAGCATTACTCCATTGCTAAACCTCGTATTCGGCGCTCGTGTCACCTCCCAGAAATGCATTATCCTTCATGTAAATAAAGCAGTGACATATGATGGGGCCTTGGACACACCTATAAATATGGAAATTGTCCGTAACAAGGGGTACCCTTCACTTTGAGAGATATCGTTATCCTCAAAATGCCTTTTTTAAGGCAAAAGAGGACAATTTTTATCACTTTTTGTCAATATTTGAACAAAAAGTGTAAAACTATAGTGGCAAGACCCACTCTTGAGGAGGCATAGTTATCCTCAAAATGCCTTTTTTAAGGCCAAAGAGGACAATTTTTATCACTTTTTGTCAATATTTGAACAAAAAGGGTAAAACTATAGTGGAAGAACCCACTCTTGAGGAGACATGGTTATCCTCAAAATGCCTTTTTTAAGGCAAAGGAGGACAATTTCTATCACTTTTTGTCAATATTTGAACAAAAAGTGTAAAACCATAGTGGCAGAACCCACTCTTGAGGAGACATGGTTATCCTCAAAGTGCCTTTTTTAAGGCAAAGGAGGATAATTTTTATCACTTTTTGTCAATATTTGAACAAAAAGTGTAAAACTATAGCGGCAGCGCCTACTACGACCTCTCCCTCCAGATCGAGTTCTCTGGCGGCGCCAATTTGATTTTAGGTGGCTCAGATACTGATGTCTCCTATTACCGAAATATTCACAAACACTTTGACAAAGTGACTTCCAAAGGCGATGACTCCTCCTGGGTCACCCCCAACTTTTGGGATCGTCTGATTCCATACTTTAGTATCGGCATCAAACTAGGCATCGACCCCTAACCCTAGTCTCCATTTCCCCCTGACTAAAAGCACTCTCATATTTGACAATTAGTACATTATGGTGCGAAAATTGGCAAAATTTAACTGAAGTCTTCTATTAATCTGTGTTTTATGTTATCATAATCACATAATTGCATGTTAAAGCACATGCTTTGGATATTTGGGGTGCAATATGAATAACGAAATGTTAGTTAGAATAACAAGATACTATCGAGCGCTAAATAAATTAAGAACAATTGGACTTGAAAAAGTCTTTGCACATAACCTAGCAGACGCTGCAGGAGTATCTGCAGCTATTGTTAGAAAAGATTTCTCCCAATTAAATATTTATGGGCAAAAAAGAGGCGGCTACGATATAGTCGAGTTGTCCGATGTAATCGGAGGCATACTAGGAAAGGGTCAGCCCGAAAACGTAATTGTTGTCGGATGCGGCCGAATTGGAATGGCCCTGATGCATTATTCTGGCTTTGAAAATGACGGAATTAATATTTTGGCTGGGTTTGACAATAGTCAACAAGTGATTGCAGGGCATGACTCAATTATTCCAATCTATCACATTTCGAAATTGGAAGAGTTTGCAAAGAACAATACTATTAGCGCTGCAATTATTGCCGTTCCAGAAATTGCCGCCCAAGATACTTACACCCATCTACTAGAGTGCAACATCAAAGGCATTCTAAACTTCTCCCCAGTAACACTAAAACCAATGCCAACAGCAAATGGTGATATGCCAGTAGTACACAACATAAACATTGGCCTAGAACTGGAGCAAATGTTCTACGAAATTAAGTTTTCCAAGCAATCTGGCACCTCGCCGAACTCAGCTTCAGCCGACTAAAAAACTTAACATTTATACCCAATTGTACTGAAACCGCATTATAGACAACACCCTTTAGTTAGATTGCTTGCCACGCAACTATATAGAGGGGCAGATAAGGGGGACTGTTGGAGCTAGAGGTTTAGGGATTTACGCCGAGTTTCGAAATAACAACGGCCTCGGCCTGAGAGAAGGGGAATGGCCATGGCCAGGGCGCGGAAGGCGTTGTCGGCGAACATGCACATCCAGATTTGAAGAAGCGAGGTGTGAAGGACGCGGACGCAGATGAGGGTGAAGAGTATGCGGATGCCCCAGGAGCCGATGGTGGTGACGATGAAGGTGGTGCGAGTTTGGCCTAGGCCGTAGTAGATGCCCTCGCAGACGATCATTAGGCCGAAGAGGGGCTCGGAGAGGGCGATGAGTTTTAAGACGCGGGCACCTAGTGCGATGACTTGCAAGTCGGGGGTGAAGATTGCCATGATTGGGCGGGCTAGAAGAAATAGCGCGGTGCCGGTGAGGGTCATCATCAGGACGGTGAGAATGATGGATTGGCGTTGAACAACTTTAAATTTTTCGTAGTTGTTTTCGCCGACGGTGATGCCGATTAGTGTTGAGGTGGCGCTACGAAGGCCGTAGCCGGGGAGGTAGAATAAGGACTCAGCGGAGAGGGCGATTGAGTGTGCGGCGAAGACAACGGTGCCCTGAGATGAGACTAGTGCTGCAAAAACGATGTGTCCCATGCAACTTACGGCACTCGTTGCAAAGGCTGGAAGCCCTATTGACGCCACCTGTTTTGTGATTTCTTTATCAATGTAAAGCGGCCGAATTTGTGTTTTTAGTAGTGGGTGGTGGAGCATAACAATCAGCATTGCCGCTCCACTTAGTGTAGTTGAGATGGAAGTTGCTATTGCCGCTCCCCTAACTCCCAACCCTGCGGGATATATTAGGATTGCGTTTAAGACTACGTTTAGAATGTTGGCCGCTAGGTTCACTAGCATAGGTGTTTTTGTGTCCTTCACTGCTCTTAGAGCGCTTGCACTTATCACAGAGGCTGCCCTAAAAAGTAGCGGAAAACTGATAATTCGAAAGTAACTTGCCGCCTGTTCCTGTATTTCTGAATCGGCATTCATCCAGACTGGGATAAAGGGACTAAGGGAAACGGCAAGGGAGCCCACTAAAAGGCCTACGATAATAATGTAGTTTACTACTTGTGTGCTTATGGTTTTTATTTTTTGAAAATCGCCTGCACCATATGCGGCCGCAATTATTGCCACAGCGGCTATTCCTACTGCAGAAAAGCAATTACCTATTAGCCAGTTCACCGACGTAGTCAAATTGACAGATGCTGTGGCCTGCGGTCCCAGACGCCCGACCATGGCCGAGTCGACGTACTGTAGCAGCGTGGTCATTATCTGCTCCAAAATCACGGGAATTGCCAGTGTAATTAGCGCCCTGAGATTTTTTCGCCTGTCAATTATCGTCATCGCTTGCACAAAAACTTTCCCCACACTACTTTCTATGTGTGCTAATTACTTCACACGTTTGAAATTACCATACGTTCTGGTCACCGATGACACCATGACAAAGCTGTCTGGGAACTTAGCCAAAATCCGCTCAAAATCCGCAATTTGCATGTTGTTCACCACACAAATCACCAAACTTCGGTCCTTGTGCGAGTACATCCCCGTCGTCCGAATAACGCTACATCCATGATGCAGCCGCGTCATCAACTCCGCCGCCAGTTCCTCCGGCCTAGACGTCACCACCTCAAACTTCGCCGCCGACCGCGCGCCCTTCAAAATCGCATCATTCACGCGCGTCGTCACAAAGCTGTACACAATGCACAAAATCACTGGCACATAGTCCATCCCATATGCAAAGAATGAGGCCGCTGCCACCAAACAATTTATTATAAATATCACCCACACCAGACTATACTGCGGCCTTTTGTGGTTAATAAATGAAGCCACAATATCCATTCCACCTGTGCTTCCACCTAGGCGTAGTTGCACACTATAAAAGGCGCCATTAAACACCCCAGCCGCAATTGCCGCCAGTATCCGCTCCCCTCCATCCTTTGCATAAAACGCAAACTCAAAGGGCTCGAAATTCTTCAGCACAATACTTGTTATTGAAAACACTAGGACATAGACTGTTGTATAAATTGCATAATTTTTTTTTAACACTTTAAATGCCGCAATCAACAACGGCACGTTTAGCACCAACGACATAGATCCCAGTGTCACCCCAGTTAAATGCCTTATAATAGTCAAAAAACCATTCAGCCCTGCTGGTGCAAAATTGTTTGGAAACACAAAAACTTCATAGTTCAGCGCCCCCATCGCAGCAATGCCACAGACCATCAAAAACTTCAGCCACTTCCCTCTTCCAAAATTACTACCTGCAGCGTCCATGTTCAATCCAGTTTGTGCACTTGTACCTACAGCGCTTGCGCTTTCTGAATTTGCTCCTATCAAATCGACGTTTTTATTCGTATCCATATTCGCTTTTTCACTCATATTTTTAGCCCTTCTTTTTGCCAGCACCCCACCAGCAATCCTATCCACATTCCTGCCAATCCGCAAGAGTTTCCACCCCTCCACTATCACAAATCTCCACAGTAGCCATACTCAGAAAGTATCCAATTCGTATACACCAAAAAACCTCTTTTTGGTTACTATTCACAGCCTATTATTCCTTCTGCACTAATGGTAGCCAAGTTTGAGTACAATTAATCAGAAATGGTAGGCCTTGACCGCTTATTTTGCCTATGTTTTCCAGAATTTAATTTTTTAAATAACTGGGAAAGAAAAACCTCCGAGGTAAGGGAAAAACTTTCTTTGGAGACTAAAACAGGTCTTGAAAGGGCAAATGTAGAAATAAGATTATTTGGTAAGCTGTGCGGGATAAGCTTTTTCTTGAAATCAAAAAATCTTGGAAGCCAACTGAATTGATAAAAAAGACACCACATTGTGGTGCCTTTTTACTTGAGCGGACAGGGGATCGAACCCTGGACCCGCAGATTAAGAGTCTGCTGCTCTACCAGCTGAGCTATCCGCCCGACGCGAACTAATGTATAGCATTTTTTAATTTATTACGCAATACCTATTGGCAAATTGACCCAGATTTTTTTCAAATGTGCGTTAAAAAGTTGTTAAAATGGCCGGACATGGTAAAAACTGTGTGACTAGAAGGTTATGCAAAAGAAGTGGGCTAAGTTGGTTTGACTTTGGTCTTAATATGAGAGCCATCAGAGAACTGAACTTCAAGTAAGACCCAGAAAAAGTAAGCGTGTTTATAGGCGATAAGTGAATCAGAAATGTCAGCTTAGGGACACGCCTTCAAAAGAAATAGTTTTTAAAAACAAGGAGTTGCAAGTTAATGGCGAGGTTAAAATGCTTACCTAATTCGTTATTAATCAATTATTTACACGTGCACCTAAAGTCGATTGGGAATGCACCTAACCTAGGGTAAAAGTTTGGGGCGGAATCTTGGTAGAGTCACTGAAAGACATACGCAGAGGCCCCGTGGGTTTAGAATTGATAGTTGTGCTGAAGTACAATAGTGCTAAGAACAGTTGAAAAATCTTGCAATGGAAGAAGAACTTGGCTTTCATCAAGAGAAAACATTAAATCAGCATAATTTTGCAAAAAAAACTGTAACTCCTCACCTGTATAGATGGTGTCAGATTGGAAATAGACATAAGTTTCTGACAATGAACGGGCTAAAGGTTCGTATTTTTGGATTATGCCTTTCTCCCTTGCTTCATTTGCAGCCTTCTCATCCCTAAGTTCTGCCGCAAGACGAGCTTTTAGGTCCAAATCGTATATGACGCAGCGCTTAAAAGTTTCCAAGCTATCTTCAGAGCAATGAACTAAATCAATTAGAAAGTTTAGCGTATCATCAAAGTCCAAGACATGACCGAAAAAAATAAGTGTTGGACAATGGTCCTGAATCAGATTGTCTTTATCCAGTATTTCAAATATGTAGGTTTTGATACATTCAATCTTGTCCTTAAAGGCATCTTCATCCGTAGGAACAATCCATTTTCGTACAATGCGAGGTGTTGTGACAGATAGTTGCAGAAAGTACACTGGCACTGTTTTTCTTGTGCCACTACCCCAATCACGCAAGGTCGCGAGCAAAAACAAGGTAGGATTATCTCTGACATATCCAAAGCTGACAATAGCTTCATATTTGGAAAGATCACCCAATTCAGAAAAGGCAGGAACAATAATCTTAGGATTTACCAACTTCACAATTTGAGGTTTAGATTGTTTAGCCGAGGTTTTACCAGTTTTTCTAGTTTTACCCGATTCAGTTGTTGCCATGAGCACCCCATAAAGTCAAAAGGCCACTTAGACAAAAACTCAAAGTGGCCAAAAGTGCGGGAAAAGGGACTTGAACCCTCACTCTCTCGAATAGGAACCTAAATCCTACGTGTCTACCAGTTCCACCATCCCCGCAGATGCTTTAAGAATATCACAAAAAAATCACTATTGGAAGAACCTACAAGAATTCAATCCAAGAAAAAAGCCTTGTAAAGCACACGAACTGCCTTTTCGTAGTCCGCCTCGTCAATTCCGACAATAATATTAATCTCGCTAGAACCTTGGTCAATCATTCGAATATTCACGTCCGCTTCCGCAAGGGCTGTAAATAGCTTAGCTGCCACACCTTTCTTGTACACCATCCCAACACCGACAACGGCAATCAGCGCAATGCCCGAATCCACAATAATCGCGTCGACTTTCAACTCGTCCCTGACACGCTCGATAATTCTGGCTCGATTTACCCGAAAGGCCTCGGATTCCACCACGACCGTCATGCTATCAATGGCCGAGGGCACATGCTCGAACGATACCCCTGAGGAAGCAATAATGCTCAAAAGTCTGGCAGCAAAACCTACCTCATTGTTTAGCATTGCCTTCTCTACGCGAAATGAACTGAAGCCTTTTTTGCCAGCAATTCCAGTAACTATCCTTCCATTTCCGGAAATCTGTTTGCGGTGATCAACAATCCAAGTGCCATCATCCTGTGGTTTATTGGTATTTTTGATATTAATTGGTATTCCCGCAAGCCGAACTGGAAACACTGCTTCCTCGTGCATAACGCTTGCTCCCATGTAGGAAAGCTCCCGTAACTCCTTGTAGCTAATCTCAGAAATCGGCATAGGGTTGTCCACAATTCTAGGGTCTGCCGAAAGCATGCCAGAAACATCTGTCCAGTTTTCATAGACATCTGCCTTAACTGCCCTAGCCACTATTGCTCCAGTTACATCGGACCCACCTCTGGAGAATGTACGGATTTTTCCGCTTTCATCGCTCCCATAGAAACCTGCAATTACAGCATAGTCAATTTTCGATAGCGCTTTAGAAAGTTCAGTGTTTGTTCTTTCGGCGTTAAGTGTTCCATCATGATTAAATATTATATAGTCTGCAGGGTCTATGAAATCATAGCCTAGGTATGAGGCTAATATTTTAGAATTCAGGTACTCTCCCCTACTTGCCATGTAATCTCGCTCTGGATTTTGCAAATGCTCCTGTATTGCTGAAAATTCCATGTCTAGATTTATATTATCAATACCTAGGTTGTTAACTATGTCTGAAAAGCGCTTTTTAATTTCTTCCAGTTTGTCTTTATAGTCAGTCCCACTTACTGCGCTTTGATAGCACTGATACAACATGTCGGTAACTTTTGTATCCTCTTTATTTTCTTTGCCTGGGGCTGATGCTACTACAAATAATCTACCCTGATGGTTTTTAATTATATTTGCAACTTTTTGAAATTGAATGGCGTTTGCAAGGGAGCTTCCACCGAACTTAAGTGCTGTGGTTTTCATTTATAATCCTTTTCTAGATATGGACTTAAAAATTCCAGTAACTGAGAATCATTTCCGTCATATTTATATGCTGTCATTCCTACATCTCTTGCCGCTTGGACATTTTTCTCCATGTCATCTATGAAAAAACTGTTGGAGGGTTCAAAGGACTCGGCCTTCATGATGTAATAGTAGAAGGCATGGTCGGGTTTGGAGAGGTGGATTTCGTGCGAGGCGTAGAGTTTGTCGAAGTCGCGGAGGGGACTGGGGGTCATGTTTTTGAGTTTTTCCCAGTGAACATCGAAGGTGTTGGAGCCGGTGACGACGCGGTGGCCGTTTTGGCGAAGTCGGCGGACCATTTCTGTCACGGCGGGGATTTCTCTTGGGTGGTAGCAGCTTAGCATGGCATTATCCCCGTGTAGGTCGATGTTGTATTTGTTTTCGATCATTTCCAAAAATGTTGTAACAGAAAGGTAGCCCTCCATTAGTGGATTATGGTAGCCCATCCAATCGCGAAATACACTCCTGAATTCGAGTCCGTATTTTTCGCAGAATTCTTCTATTATTGGGTTGTTGTAAATTACCACACCACCTACATCAAAAACAAATAGTTTTCTATCCATCCACACTCCTTTTCGCATTTGGACATAACCTTGTTGGGAATAATGACATATTATTGATACTTTGTGAATTATTATGTCAGCCAAAACTGCCTCCGATGTCAGAGCGAAACCCAATTTCGTATGCTACAATCATGCCCGCATACATTATGAGGGAGGTGAAATATGCACCTCCCCCACAAATATACGCTGCATAAAGCAGCTCTTAGTTCTCAAATGGGAACTTGTAAGGCAGATTGAACTGGTCGCGCAGGGCAATGAACTCCTTTTGGATTGAATCACCGACTGGGACACCCTTGTCCTTGCGCTCAAGCCAGGCGTCGTGCTCTTTCTCTCCTGCTGTGTAGATTCTGGTGGCACCTGGTGCCTTGGCCGATTGCCGAAGGGCTCGGCATATTCCACCTGCAGTGTGCTTGAAGGTGTCCAGACCCATGAAGAATTCGGGGTTGATGACGAAGAAGAAGTGGCCTAGGTGGTACATTTGGGGGTTGCCGTCGGCGTCCTTGCCGTTTAGGTCCTTAAGGTATGGACCGCCCGAGAGCGCTGCCGAGAGGATTTCGACGATGGCGGTGAAACCATAGCCCTTGTAGCCGCCAGTCGACTCGCCAAGACCACCAAGGGGTAGAAGTGCGGCACGGCCGGCGCGCATTTCGGAGAGAATTTTGCCAGAGTCGGTCATAGTTTGGCCGTTTTGGTCGGTGACCAGTCCTGGGGGAGTTTCCTTGCCGTTGCGCTGGTAGAATTCGATTTTGCCGTTTTGGATAGTGGAAGTGGCGCAGTCAAAGTTGAAGGGGAAGTCCTCGTCGGTTGGCATGGTGAACGTCAGCGGGTTGGTGCCCATCATAGGCTCAATGCCCCAAGTGGGAGCGACTGACGGGCGGGCGTTGGTGCCAGAAATGCCAATCATCCCCGCCTTTTCGGCCATTGTTGTCCAGTAGCCTGCAATTCCATAGTGGGTGGAGTTAAAAATAGTTCCTCCAGCCATACCATAGGTTTTGGCTTTTTCGATTAGCATTTGCATCATCTTGTATGATGCCACCATGCCCATGCCGTTGTTGGCATTCATCACTACAGTTGTCGGCGTTTCTTTGACAATGTCAATTTTTGTCACCGGCAACAACGTTCCGTTCTTAATTCTGTCTAGGTAAATTGGCTTGAAGCGGTTGCACCCATGACTCTCAATGCCACGGCGGTCCGACTCTAGCAGTACATCAGCACAAATTTTGGCATCCTCTCTGGGTACGCCATACTTTTCAAACACGTCAACCATAAAGTCGTTGACCATTTTCCATGGTACATAAGGTCTTGTTTCCATGTAAACCTCCGTAAATTTTTTAAAATATATTTTGTTTTAAACGATACAGTTAGACGCATTGGACGTAGCGCCACATTCTGTAATCCCGCCCTATTCAACGCCTTACTCAGGCCTCAATCACTTTGGCTCCAATTTGGCTATCGGCGCTTAGGTACTCTGCCCCCTCCTTGTCCGTAATTATCCCATACAGACTCTCCATCGGCCCAATTCGATAATTACTTATCACGCCAAACTTATCATGCGCCGCCACCATAAAAACCTGCCCCCGCGTCTGCCTAATCATCATCGAAGACACCACGCTCTCCTCAAAAATCGGCGTCGTCATCCCCGCCTCCTCCGAAAACCCATCCACACCAATAAACGCCTTATTCGCGAACACCCCCTCCAGACCCATCGTCGCCATCGACCCCACCAGCGACCTGGACCTGCTCCGAAACACCCCACCTGTCACCATCACCTGACACCGCCCTTGGTCCGAATAATCAAACACATCCACATTATTCGTGATAATCGTCACAACCCTCCCACTCTCCATGATGGCCTTTATCAAGGCCGAGGCCGTTGTCCCGCTATTTATCATTACAATATCGTTATCTTCTATGAACTCCACCGCCTTAAGCGCAATTCTGCGCTTTTCTTCAGCAAACTTCGCCGCCTTCTGCAAGTAATCCGGCTCCGCGTTCATATTTCTCAGAATAGTTGCTCCGCCATGCGTCCTCTTTAGCAGTCTATTCCCTTCCATCGAGTCCAAATCACGCCGAATCGTCAACTCCGAGACACCGAATTCTTCTGCCAGCCTAGACACTAGCACAATACCATTTTCTGCCAAAATATCCGCAATTTTTTGCTGTCTCTCAACTGGTAGCATCCCCTCTCCCACATTCTTTTAGCACTCTAAGTTTAGCTTCGCATGGCAGAACCACACTCAGTTCCAAGTTCAAGTCTAAGCCATGAAATACCAGTTGTCAACAATTTTTGAACGTTTTATGAACGTTTTCTGAATGTTTTTGATTTCATTTGTTCTATTTGCTCCTACTGGGTGAAGCAGTTTGACCGAATAGTTCGGTCATTGGAGAACATTCTACTATTTTTCTTGACCGCTATTTTCTGGGGGTCTAGAATCAAAAAAAGGAGATTTGAGATGAAGTATATAATGGCATTAGATCAGGGAACTACAAGTAGTAGATGTATTTTGTTTAACCACGCAGGTGAAATTTGCAGTGTGGCTCAGAGAGAGTTTACACAGATTTTTCCACAGCCGGGCTGGGTGGAGCATGATGCTGAGGAAATTTGGGATACGACGCTAGAGGTTTCGAGGGTAGCGATGAAGAAGATTGGGGTGACTGCAAGGGATATTGACTCGATTGGGATTACGAACCAGCGCGAGACGACTGTTATCTGGGACAAAAAAACGGGGAAGGCTATTGCAAATGCAATTGTATGGCAGTGTAGGCGCACATCTGAGATTATTGATGACCTGGTGGAGAGGGGGTACTCGGATATGATTAAGGAAAAGACGGGACTGGTGCCAGATGCGTACTTTTCGGGGTCTAAGATAAAGTGGCTTTTAGATAATGTGCCAGGGGCTAGGGAGAAAGCTGAGAGAGGAGAACTGCTGTTTGGGACTATAGAGACGTGGTTGATTTGGAGGCTGACCGGTGGGGCGGTCCATGTGACGGATTATACTAATGCATCAAGGACGATGATTTTTAATATTCATACGCTACAGTGGGATGAGGAGTTACTTGAACTTTTGGAGATTCCACGGCAGATGCTACCGGAGCCAAAGGCCTCGAGCTGTGTGTATGGGGTGACGGAGTTTGATATTTACGGAGGGGAGATTCCGATTGCGGGGGCGGCTGGGGACCAGCAGTGCGCGTTGTTTGGGCAGTGTTGTTTTGAGCAAGGGGATATGAAGAATACGTATGGGACGGGGTGTTTCATGTTGATGAATACGGGAAGGACCCCAGTGGTGTCGAAAAATGGCCTGGTGACAACGATTGCAGTGGGATACGAGGACCATGTGGAGTATGCTTTGGAGGGGAGCGTGTTCGTGGCTGGGGCGGCGATTCAGTGGTTACGGGACCAGATGGCGATTATCGAAAATGCCCCAGAGAGTCAAGAGTGGGCCGAGAGGGTTGATGGGACGGAGGGCTGCTATGTGGTGCCTGCGTTTACGGGGTTGGGTGCGCCGTACTGGAAGCAAAATGCGAGAGGGATTGTGGTTGGATTGACCAGAGGCTGTAACAGGGCTCATTTTATTCGGGCAACGTTGGAATCTTTGGCGTACCAGAGTTTGGATATTGCTAGGGCGATGGAACAGGACTCGGGACTTAAGATTACGAGTCTTCGTGTTGATGGCGGGGCAAGTGCAAATGATGCGCTGATGCAGTTTCAGAGTGATATTTTGAACTCTGAGGTTTTACGCCCGAAATGTATTGAGACTACGGCTTTAGGAGCGGCATATCTTGCGGGTCTTGCTACAGGGTACTGGGAGAGTAAGGAAGACATTATCAAAAACTGGTCTATCGAAAAAGTTTTTGAGCCAAAGATTACAGAACAGAAGCGCGCTGATTTAGTTGCTGGCTGGAATAAGGCGGTAAAAACAGCAATTTTCTGGGCTGAGGAGTGAAGGCTGAAAGCTATTTGAGGCTATTTGATGCTCAAAGCTGGGCATAAAATGGCAAGTTCAACTACTTAGAGTTACTGAGGTGGAGTTACTTGGTTAAGTTTGCAAAATAGGAGGCCCAAGGGAAGGTAGTGCGGTAGAAGACGGGGATGCTATGCTCTTCGATTTTGGAACTGATGTAATGAAGGCCGCTTGAGTAGATTTGGCCAGTAAAAAGATGTGTCCAGGTGCCTACTGGGCCATTGTTTTCCGCAATACCACCGCCTGCAGTGGTCAACTTGGCCTCAGTTACAGTACTGGCAGAGTCATTGGAAGGAGCTTCTGTAGCCGTATTGGCACCAGACTTGGTGGAAACATTGGTGGGGACGTAATCTGGGAGGTTAACGTGGCGGCCGTGGGCACCTTTTTCTAGGATGGGCGCAACTAGGAGGTTAGGGCCGAGCATGTACTGGGAGACGCAGTCTTTGGCCCAAGATTCAGAGGTGTACCAGTTCATCGGGCGCATGACGGCAAGACCAAGGTCTCGGTTTTGCTCTTCGCAGAAAATAAGGTAGTCGGTTAGGCGACTGTGGAGGTTGGACCAGTAAGCGATGTGGGAAAGAGTGTCGGAGTCGGAGTCGAACTGCCAGTTGGACGATGGCCTATTTCCCTGGTGGGTGCGCATAATTGGTGTGAAGCAACTCAGTTCAGTCCATCGTAGTAGCAGTTCTTTGCTACGATGAAGCCAAGCGATAGTGGTGTAGCCACCAATGTCGCTGAAGGAAAGGCCGTAGCCGCTGTAGGCTAAGGAGAGCGCTGCGGGGATGACGGAGGCTATGCCGTCGTCGCGAGACCAGTCGACATTTTGGTCACCGGCCCAGATGCTCTGGGCGTAGCGTGGACTAAGTGAGTTGCCGCTTCTCATGAAGAAAACGGCGTTGTCCATGTTATTGGTTTCCTCTAGCACCTCATGGTTTAGCTTTGCCCAAAGGCCTGGCCAAAGGTTATGGGCCTGCGTGCCGCTTATGCGGCTATGCACTACTGCATCGGTGGGGAGGTACTCGCCAAAGTCAGTCATCCAGCCAGTGATGCCAATATCTAGGAGATTTTGCTTAATCTTCTGTTTGTACCAGCCAAAGGCCTGAGTATTGGTTAGGTCGATGTGTGCGCATTCGAATTCGCCGAAGTCGATGAAGTAGTCGTTGCCTGAGGGGTCCTTGACTAGGTAGCCTTTCGCGGCGGCCTCGCGTGCCAGGGTGCCGTTTTTAATCACGTAGGGGTTGATGTAAGCCAGCACGCGAATGCCGGTTTGGGCCAGTTGTCGCGTCCAAGTTGGCAGGTCGGGGTAGCGCACCGAGTCCCACACCCAATCCCACAGGACCCGTGACCCAAACGACGTCTGAATCTTGCCGGACCAGTCCTGTATCCAAAGACCACAGACTTTCACCCCAGAGGCAACTGCCTTGTCAACTTTCCCCTTTACTGTTTCAGTGCCTCCTTGGAGGCCTAGGATGATGCCTTGATGGACCCATTTTGGGAGGACTTGTTGGCGGCCTAAAAGTAGGCTGACTTTGGAGGCGCAGTCCATCAATGAATCGCCATATGCCATGGCAATCATCGGTGGCAAACTATAGCTGATTACTTTATGACTGTTCTGACTGGTGAAGTCCATTACGCAGTAGTCGGTGCCGTATATGTGCACCATGTAGTTGTCGCTAGTGCTGATGCTAGATACAAAAGTGCTTTGGGGGTAGTAAGTTGTAACCTTGCTCCCGCCTGCTTTATCATGCAACTGTGCTACAATGGTAAGTGGCCTTAGTGGGTTTCTACCCACGCCCTGCTCTGTTGTCATTACCGGTATTTTATGCCCGCGCAAGTTGAAATATGAGTACTGCTCCCCTCCTCCATACACCGCCTCTGCCTCACTTGCAACAAACTCCAGCCTGAACCTATTGTAATTTGCTGTGCCTTGGGTAGCACCAACTTGAGTTCTGGCCTGAGAGGCGGTCTGAGTGGTGGAATCTCTTTGTTGAGTGTTATGAGAGTTAGAGGACTTTTCAATTATTGAGGTTTTGATAAATAAAAAACCACCGCGTTCTTCAACTAGAAATTTAACTTCAATATCCTCAGCTCGATAAATAACACAATCGCCAAGGACATCTGCGTTTAGGTGGTTCCATTTAATGGGATTTTCTTTGATTTTGAAATTGCCGCGGTACATTTTAATGTCGCTGTGGCCACGACCAACACTTAAAGTTGGAAACGGCAGTGTTCTGCCGTTAAACAACAAACTTTTTCCGTCATTCTTAATTTCAAACACGGTTTTGACCTTCTATACAGGAGCTACACATAGTGCAAACTGTACTTTTAATACCCTTACTTCTATTATCATCCCCCTGACAGTATTTATCAAACATTTTGTTATTTTTTGTTGGTTGTTCACAGCCAATTTACTAGGTTTAGCAAAGTTGGTCGCCCTTAAGATAAGTCGGGTAGGTGCTTACATAAACCTTTGCAGAAGATTTCTACATATTTTCAAAAATGAAACGAAATACGTGGAAATTCTAGCGAGAAGGATTTGGGATTGAGGTTAATTTGATTAATACCTGTATGATTAATTGCACTGAAACTAAGGGATCTTGAGTACAGAAATAAAAAAACAACTGTGAAAAGTAACAAACGCTTAGTTTTGATTTACAGAACTCTCAGGCATAAAAATTGAAGCCAAATTTTATACCCCCTGAAGAGTAAGAAACAAAGCCTTGAAATTGGGCCCTTGAAATTAAAATGGCCAACGCTTTGTATATTTTTTCCTTGCCAGAAAGACTCCAAATTTCGGCTTCTGCATGAAACAAACTTAAATTTTTGTAACTTTTCCTAAGAAAACATTTGGAGATATCTGGTACAAAGGGTTAAAATACTTACATGAGTACAAACACCACAACTACAAATGAAGCAAGCAAATGCGAAGGATCAAACATTGTTTCTGAGTCTCAATTTGCACCATTTGCAACTGGGGCAACAAAACCAATGATACACCAAGCCAATGCTACCTCTTTTAATCAGGAAAAAGATGAAGAAACAGTGTTGGATCCGGTGAAGACAATTGATGTAAAACACAAAAATGCAATGGCAATCCTTTCGATTATCTATGCGAATCGCAAAAATGGGATTGCACAAAAAGATGTAGTTAAGATATTGGGGCTAAAAGCACCATCGGTGTTTAGAATTTTTACCCTGTTGGAACAAGCAGGCTACATTCAAATGGTAGAAAATAAAGGGCCAAAAGTAAATAAAATTGGCCGCAGACCGACGGGTTATACCATAGTACCAACCGCAATTTATACAATTGGAATTGAGTTTTGGTTTTCTAGACTTTCATTTGGAGTGTTTGACTTTAATAGACAATGCGTATATTCAGCGCAACGAGATTTGCCACGTGATGTACAGGCGCATGAAATTGAGGATTTAATCTGTGAAATCACAACGACAGCTATCAATAAACTCGGCATAGAAAAAAGTTCTATTGTTGGAGTTGGGATTGCGGCGCCGGGAAAAGTTAACGTGGCCACAGGGACCGTAATTTATTACCCGCGAATTCAGGGAATGGAAGATTATCCGCTGAAGAAGAATGTCCAGTCAAGACTTGGACTAAGAGTATATGTACACAATAATTGTAGTGCCCTAGCCTACTCGATGTACCGCTACGGCGTAAAAGACCCAGGCTCTTCGATGTTTGCGTTCCTAATTCGCGGCGGAGTCAACGGGGCCATGGTCAGCAAAAAAGGCATCTACACCACCGCAGACGGCACCACCATGGAGGCTGGTCACATCCCCGTCTGCTTCGATGGCCCAAAATGCAGTTGCGGCCTGACCGGCTGCCTCCAGGCCTGCCTCACACAGCTCAACGAATCCGCTCGCACCGACCCCCACTCGACCCTACTCTTCGACTCGGTTCGCGACCCCGCCACCCTCGACCGCGCCGCCCACTACATCTATCGCGGCATGAAAACCATCCAACGCTCGCTCTCGCCCGAATCCTTCCTCCTCATCTGCCCAAACGACTACATTGCGGAAAACTTGGCAATGTTCATCAAGCGCATATTTCAGACCGAGGTCGACCGCTTCCAAAAAGTTAAGCCAAACATCTATTCTATTGCTTACGATGGAGTTATGGCCCAGGCTGGCGCCAGCGACCTTGCCTTAGACAAGTATTTTGAATCCTAGTTTTGCCCCTTAGCTTAGGACGCTTCCACCTCTACTTGATATGATTTGACTTCTAAACTGGTAATCAGTTTTAAACCTTTACCACCTTCTATTAATTTGTTCATAACTACTTTTATCTTTTGTGAGATTGCACCTTTTAATGACTTTTAATAATTTAAACAAGTATGACAGAATCTCCACTATGGAAATTGAGTAAAGACTCTGGCCTTGCATTAAAGCACTTTGCTAAAGCCCTTGTTTTGAAACCTGCTTTTTCAAAACCTTTGAACTGGTATTTCTAGAATTCGGCACAGTGCCAGTAAGGACTCCGTAATATCCGCATAAGACACAACAAAATGAGGCTCCCATCCTTCAAGTACAGATTTATTAACTAACTCCTTAGCATTAGTGTCAGTTTTAACAACGACAGAGGCTCCAATAAACTGTTTTGGCTTTTGCAAAGCCTTCCCAGTTGCCAGGAACGCTCGGAATTTGCCATTTTCATCCTGACCAATGCGGAAAATAGTCACATGCTCACATGCCTTGCACCCAAAATCCATAGTTGGACCAATCTTTCTGTTTGGGTGCACCCCTATAGTTGGCCTTGTTGCTAAAGACGGAGGACACATTCCACAATGCCAGTATGTCACAGTGTTCTGCTCCTGGTCCATCGAAACTGGGTCACCAAAGAAGACAGCACTACCTGAAAGACGCGAAGCAATGAACATCGAGATGCCACCATAAACATCACTTTCGCACGCACAAGCAATGCCCATATCGTTCAATTTGGACAAAACAGCACAGTTAGGTGTTCCGAATTCGGAAAACAAGTCCGGCCAACAACGAGATCCGATGACTTTTACGCAATTTTCTTCGCAAAAATCAACGTACGCCTTCATCAGCCTTGCATACCCCTCCAAGTTCTTCTCTGGAATTACCTCGTAATCACAAAACGTGCACCTAAAATCCTCAATGTAACTTTGGACTTCCTCTGCCCTATACCCCTTGGCCCGCGCCAAAATCTCACGCACCTCTACGCTAATTAACCGACTCCCGAACACCCTCTGCACATCGGAATCCAGAGCCCTACCAAATCCGAACCCATCAGGCGTATTTCCAATTGCCGCAATCTTGCAGGTCGAGATCTCTTGCAGCGTTTTCACTGCCTGCGCATTCGCAAGTATTGCTGATTTAACCTCTGCACTTTCCGGCGCCCCAAAAACATAAGCAAAGTTTCTGCATCCCAACTTTCTCAAACAATTAGCCGCTGAATACGAACCAGTCAGGGAATTAAGCCTAAGCCTTTGCCCATCAATTATCGGTTCCTTCAATGTCCAAAGCAAAATAGGTGTACGCGGAAATTTAGCCACCACTTCTGAGCAATATGCAGCATTAGCAAATGTAATATTTTGTACAATTATCAAATTCGGATGAATCTCGTCCAAATAGCTCTTTAATTCAGCTATCGACAAAAGCATTTTATCTGGGCAAACTGCTTGCTCTCCGAAGCACTGCCTCATCAAAGTGCAAGACTTTGCAAACTGATTCTGAGCAACATCCAAATCAAAGGTGGGAACACCAACAGGAACATATGCGTACTGCATCTGGTCCTCCAAAAATCTAAATCATTGTTTAATAATTTTAATTTTTTTCTTTGTGTAAATAATTATAACTTTGAACCCCTATTTTGTAAATATTCCAAACTATTCCACGGCCAACATCCCAACCTCCTAACGTTCAACATTACAAACCACTACAGCACTTATTTTATTTCAATCAAATAACTTACTGTTATTGCCACCCTCGTTTCCATACCATGTTTCATATCAACTAGGCGGTACGTAAAAAATATCGCTTCAGAAATAATGAAAAAAAAGAAATTCATTTACCACGATTTAATTTGCAGCACAATTGACTTTAAAAGGTAATCTAAAATCGATAGAACTACCAATTTTATAATCAGCAATAAAGAAATAACCTGCTTTAGCCTTCAAAACAGACATTCGCCCTGACTTTTAAAGGGGACCTGCTTAAACCATTAAACTGATTAAAAAGCACTTCAATGCACTAACTTAGAGAAAGCACTTATACACTAATTGCTCTTTTTTATGCTATCATCTCTGAAATAAAACTGGAGTTTTTAAATGCCACTATTAAATAAATACACCATGACCACTGAGGTTCTCCCTAGCCAAGTCGATTTTCAGTGTAAACTTGGCTATTACGACACATTTCGCTTTTTTATGGATTTAGCTAACAAACACGCCACAATTCTAGGCGTCGGACAGCGTAGCCTAATGGAACGCGGCCTTTTTTGGCTGACAGTTAAAACTCGAGTTAAATTCTTTCGCCGCCCTGAAATGGCCCAAACAATCCAAGCAGAAACATGGCCAGTTAAACCACTGTCACTTCGCACCGACCGTTGCTACAGACTCCTAGATAACCAGGGATTAATTGCAGAAGGTCGCACCGAATGGGCAATTTTGGATATGAACACCCAACATCTTGCCCCAGTCGGCAACATCTTCCCCACTGAACTAGTCTTCAATTCAGAAGACTTCTCTGTCACGGACTTTCCACGCCTTGTACCTGATAACTCTTCCCCCGCGCTAGGCACCTACCACGTTACATCCTCAGACATCGATATGGGCATGCACATGAACAATGCAGCCTACATCCGAGCCCTCTTGGGTATGATTTCCCTTTCCGACCTCCAAAAAATGGACATTCAAGACTTCACCATCATCTTCAAATCCCCTGCACACCAGTTTGATGACCTGACCTATCGTGAATTACGTAACAACAACGTGATTGACTGTGGCTTCTATTTTCCTGACGGAAAATGTGCCGTCCTAGCCCGCCTAGTCTGCCGCTGATTCCCCTAGCCACAACGACAGAGGAAACGCGATGAATATAAAAGAAGATATAACAGAGTTACTTCAGTACATTTCTACAGAGTTTGGTCTAGGGCAAGTTGTTTCATTTAAAGAAATTACCAGTGGTAAAGTCAATAAAACGTACAAGGTAGAAGTTGAAATAAATAGTAGAAAACAGAGTTACATATTCCAAAACGTGAACACATACGTATTCAAAAAGCCCAAAGATGTTATGGAAAACATCCGCCGCGTCACCGAGCACATCGAGCGCTACAACCCCTCGGCCATCTGCCTGCACTACCGCACCACCACCTCTGGCCTATCCTATTTCGACATGCACACCTCCTTCTGGCGCGTCTACCGCTACATCGATTCGGTCACATACAACACATCCCGAGACCCCATCATCGTCCGCAATGCAGGCCTAGCATTCGGCAACTTCCAACGTAGCCTAGGCAACTTCGACCCCACACTGCTACACACCACCATCGCCAACTTCCACAACACAACCGCCCGCCTGGCCACACTTGAATCCTCCCTTCTCGCCGACCCCTTGGACCGCGCCGCCACCTGCACACCCGAAACTCGCTACATCCTCTCCATGAAGCCCGAGGCCCTTGTCATCGACCACCTTGCCGCGGAGGGCAAAATACCTCTGCGCGTGACCCATAATGACACTAAAATTAACAACGTTCTGTTCGACCGCCAAACTGGCAATGCCATCTGCGTCATAGACCTAGACACAGTCATGCCAGGCTACGCCGGCCACGACTTTGGAGACGCTATCCGTTCTGTAGCCAACTCAATGGGCTCTGCCTCTTTGGAATTTGACAAGGTGCATATTGACCTAGACATTTTTAAAGCCTTTTCTCAGGGCTTTCTAGCCGCAACGGGTAGCGTCCTGACTAGGCCTGAAATTGACTCCCTAGCCCAAAGCAGTCTGGTCATAACTCTAGAGTTAGCAAGCAGATACCTAAATGACTACCTAACTGGAGATTACTATTTCCATGCCGCTTATCCAACTCAAAACCTTGACCGTGCCCGCAACCTTATTGCTCTAGCCAAAGACATGCATAAGAGCATGCCACAGATGCAAAGCATCATCCAAAGTTTATCCAACTGATGCACTAACATGAAAACCTGCCCTATTATTCAACCACAGCTTCAGCAAAAACTTCGCTCCATATGCCCCACATTGGTGCTTGCCTCGCAGTCACCCAACAGGCGTCAAGTTCTACTTGATGCAGGCCTTACTGTAATTGTCCGCCCCCAAAACATTTACGAAATCTGTGGCCTTAGCGCCCCTGATGAAGTTGTCAAAAACCTATCATCTCAAAAGTGCCTGAGTTACCTCTCCAGTTTCGACTTTAACCCTCAGCTTCCTGCCATTGCTGTTGATACCCTTGTAAGCCTTAACGGCCAGCTATTAGGCAAGCCCCAAGGTCAGGCTCAAGCCTATCAAATGCTTAGCCAACTTTCCGGAAAGTGGCACCAAGTCTACTCAGGACTGTCCGTCTACAACCCCAAGAACCAAAGCACTACTGTAGCTTGCGCCATTTCCGATGTTCTATTCAAAACTCTCAGCCCCGCCGACATTAATTGGTACATTTCCACAGGCGAAAGTTTAGGCGCTGCTGGTGCCTACAAAATCCAGCAAAACGGCTACCGCCTAATCTCACAAATCAAGGGTAGCTACTCCAACATCATCGGCATACCCCTAGAACTTTTAGTCGATATCCTCTCCTAGCCGTCCTAGTTTAAGGTATGCAAACATAAGTAAACCTCGCTTGAATGAGCAGTTTTGAATGCCCACAAAAAGTGAGGCTTTTTGTTTCTACTCGCTACCATTTTTAACTTCTGCACTAAGGTGCTTACACCAAAACCGCAACCTTCACCGCTAGAATATCCACGAATTGCGCTCCATTTTGGTACTTACAGGTGCTACTCAATGCCTGTTCATTCTCCAAATTAGGTTTTACTCTACTACGGAAGCGCTTCTTTCCCAGAATTTGAAAAAATTTGAATTCTAGGAACAAAAATGTTCCTAGAAATTGAAAAAATAAAATTCTGGGAAAGAGAAGGCCAAATAAGCAGTCAAAATAGGCCATTTTGACCAATTTTAGCTGTTCAAGCAGGCTTTTTACCTGACTTTGGAGGTGTTTTTTCCCAGAATTTGAAAAATTTGAATTCTGGGAACAAAAATGTTCCTAGAAATTGAAAAAATAAAATTCTGGGAAAGAGAAGGCCAAATAAGCAGTCAAGGCCTACCCTTTTTTGCTACATTTTCACTTTGACATTTAAGTCATGTCCATAATAATGCCTATTTCTGATTAATTGCACTCAAACTAGGTTGCCTTTATTGCAGAAGGAATAATAGGACTAAATATTTCATTTTGCGAGGGAAGTCAGTTCAAAAGGGCTTGAGAAAATGCTCGGCAGAGGACTACAGGATTAGCTCTAGAAGGAAGACAACTATGCAGCAGACGGCGGAGACGGTAATCATGTTTGCACCGAACCAGGCAAGGATGATTCCAACAATCAGGGCGGCAGCTCCGGCTATTGGGTTGGCTGTAGCATTAACTATGGCTGGGAAGGTCATTACCGCTAGGGTGATGTATGGAACGTAGTAGAAGAAGGAGCGTAAAAAGCGGTTTTGGATTGGCTTACGGAAAATTAGAAGCGGCAGAATTCTGATGGCTGCGGTGATTAGGCACATGCCTATTATGTAGATATAAGGACTCATGGTTTTACCTCTGGGCTGGAATTGGTGTCAAGGGACTCGGGCTTGGTGGTGGGGAGTGGGAAGGCTATGGCGAGGACGGTGGCGATGAGCAGAGTGAGGAGGATGGAGCGGGTGCCTTCGGAGAGGGTGGAGACGAGTGGGAGGCGGGAGGCGAGGTAGCTGAGGAGGAAGCTGGCGGGGATTGCGACGAGGAGGACGCGGTTGGTGCGAGTGGGTGGAACGAAGCAGGCGATGAACATGCCGTACAGGGCGACGCTCAGGGCGCTGACTAGACGAGCGGGGAGGATGTTGCCGGCGATGATGCCTAGGGCGGTGCCGATTGACCAGGCGGGGACGGCAATGACAATGGCGCCGTAGTTGAGGAAGGGGTTGAGGGGGCCTGGGGTGGTGATGGCGAGGCTAAAAATCTCGTCGGTGATGTAGAAGCCAATGCCGATGCGGTGCCACAGAGGGGTGTTTTCGGGAAGTTTTTGGCCTAGGGCGCAGCTCATGAGGAGGTAGCGGCCATTGGCGACGAGGGTGACTAGAACCAGTTCCAGAAGGGATGCACCGGCGCCGATGAGGGAAAAAAGGGCGTACTGGCCGGCTGAGGCGCTGTTTAGTAGGCTTGCCAAAAAGCCCTGGAAGGGGGTCAGACCTATGGCCTTGGCGGCAATGCCCAGTGAGAATGAGACGGCGAAGTAGCCTAAGGCGATGGGGATGCCAGCCTTAAGGCCTTTAGTAAATGCTTCTTTGTTAGTCATTATAGTGTCCTGTTTTCTATGCGACTCCAGTGGTATTGCGTGAGTGGAAAGCGTGGAGAGCGTGGAGTGGGGGGTGTTTTAGCATGTGTATTGTGAGCGTATCGTTAAATGTAATTTTTATTCAATTTTCTAGTGATTTGAGGCAATTATGTCAATAAGGATGTGTGTTTTGGGAGCACAATTGTATAATTATGTGGTTTACGAATGTGCTAGTTAGTTGCAACACGCTTGTCTTTACTGTGAAAAATTTCCTACGCTGCAGTTGTGGGCGCAAGTTTTTTTCTGGTTGTAATCTTCATGGTTATGTAACAAGCAAGGCCACCAATTACATCGGAAACTGGCTCGGCAGCAAAAACGCCCAAAACGCCAAGACCAAACATCTTAGGCAGAATAAGCACCAGTGGAATTACAAGTATTGCTTTTCGCAGTAGTGAGAAAAACAGTGCATGTTTTGCCATTCCTAGAGCGGTAAAAGTGCTTTGTCCTGCACTTTGGAATGTCATAAAGAACTGCATACAGAAATAGATTCGAATACTTATTTTACAACAGTCTCGGACTTCTTGAACGTTGGTAAAGAGACTAGCGAAGAAGCCAGGGAAGGCCATAAGGAATGCCCACGAGACTATAAGATAGACAAACATTATTCCAGTTAGCCAATTGATAGCTGTACGGACTCGGTCTGGACGTTTGGCTCCATAGTTGTAACTCATTATTGGCTTGGTTGCTCCAGTAACCCCATGCTGGACTGTAAACAGTATGGTTCTTATAGATGACAAAACAGTCATTGAGGCAACCCACACGTCTCCACCTAATCTGGCTAAACTTGCGTTGCAAACCATGGCAACTGCACTATTAGTTACTTCAAAGCAAAAATCTGTAACACCTAGACTTACTATTTTGCCAATTAGGTACCAGTTAGGCTTGAAGTGGCTGAAGTCCAGCCGTATAGGGGCTTTTTTGCCGAATAGGAACAAAAGAACCCAACCTGCACTTACTGCTTGGGAAATAATAGTGGCAATTGCTGCACCTTTAACTCCCATATTAAAGGCAAAAATGAAAATGGGGTCCAATACTATGTTAAGTACAGCACCTATTAACACAGTCATCATACCTGTTCTTGCATGACCTTGTGCATTAATGTACGGATTCATGCCCACAGATATCATGACAAAGACTGTACCGATTAGGTAAACGTCCAAATAGTCATTTGCATAGCTAAATGTTTTTTCGGATGCTCCAATAATCCAAAGGACTTTTTCTTTTAAGGCATATGAAATTGCCGTAAGTGCAAATCCTGTAACAACTAGCATAAATGCAGCATTGGCCATGTATTGTGCTGCAAGCTTCTTATCTCCGTTTCCACTTGCCATGGCAAATAGGGGTGAGCCTCCGTTTCCAAAGAGGTTTTGAAATGCTGTAAGTATGGTTATTATCGGGAATGCAAGCCCAACTCCAGTTAGGGCCAGAGACCCAGCCCCAGATATGTGACCAAGGTATACTCTGTCGACAATACTATACAATGCATTTATTAGCACTGCTGTTGTCATTGGAATGGCCATTCTGAAGATATTATAGGGTATGCTTCCCTGTGTGAAATCGCTTTTGTCTGCCATGGTTGTTATAGAGTAACGCTTTAGCAATGTTTATTAAAGTATTTGAGAGTTTAACTGTGGATTATCTGGGAATTATCCATTGTTAAAATGAGGTATTCTTCAATAGTATACTTGCTTAGTCCTTCTACTTTCCCTGTTTCTTGCTCATTCCTCCACAGTAATAGTCCACAGTCTGCCACTTCTCTACATATGCCTGGTCTAATCCTGCATCTGGCGTTGTGTTCTGTTTTATGTAATCTGGCATTCTCTCATAGGCTTGGTCGGTGTCAACCTGATTGTGTACCATCCTCTTTCATCTCTGGTAGTTTTGCAATGCTACTAGCTTTGTCAGCCAACCTTTTGATGTGCATGATAGCTGAGATAAACCTAAATGTTTATTTGAGGAGGCAATTAAAGCTGTTGATGGTAAACATGATGCGGTATAAATCGAGTAGGGCGGTTTTGCCCGCCCTCTCACACCAACGTACGTGCCGTTCGGC
>X301_European_Hare__coassemble_983_pt1 | contig 27271 bp, 20 predicted proteins | sample X301_European_Hare__metabat2_high_PE_015 | metagenome-assembled genome bin X301_European_Hare
GTAACTTGGAGTAGAATCTAAGAACTTAGAACGGGAAAATGCCAATTCATTAGTGCAACCCAAAATGCTAAGGCAAATTCATGAAAACATGCTTTTTGAGCTGGTTTTTATGGAAAATAAGCTCCTCATTGAACTATTAGAATCTATTAGAGGCTGGCTAGGGCAAAGGATTTCCACGTATTTTCAAAAATGAAACGAAATACGTGGAAATTTCCACGTAAAACGAAAAAATGGGAAGAAATACGTGGAAATTCTAGAAGGAAGGGTTTGGGATTGAGGTTAGTTTGGTTAATCCTTGCATGATTAATTGCACTAAAACTAGGAGGGCTTGAGTGCAGAGCAAAAAAACGACTGTGAATGGTAACTTAGAGTTAAGTTTAAAACAATTGCATTAGATACACATCCCACCATGTTTTAGTACGCCTAGTTAAGAATAGTAAAATCTAAAACCATTTAAGAAATTAAAAATTAACTATGCATTTTCAAAGCATTCAAAACTCAAGGGCTAAAAAGGCATCACAGCGTTTTAAAAGCAAAAGTAGCAGTGTTTTGTATGCCTGAAAGACTTGCAAACATCAAAACGATTTGATAGATTTTCAGCAAATGAAGCATATCGCAAATTGGTTCAAAAATGACGTTCATTTTCAATACACGCAACAAAAAATGCCGGTCCTAGCCGGTATTTTTTTTAATCTTAACCCTTTTTCGCAATTAACATTTAACTTTGCAATTTTAAAAAAATACGCTTCACTTTCACGCACACAAAGCAAACAATCAGCACAACGCACACTAAAGGAGGCCCCATGACCAACTTCACAGGCAGATCCCTCTGCATAATTGACGACTTCACCAAAGAAGAGCGCCTCTACCTCTTCTCCCAAGTCCGAAAACTCAAAGACGCCATCCAACGCGGCGACACAGCCGAAATCGACAAATTCCGCATCAACGACCCCGATTTCGGCATCTACGAAGTCTTCCTCGAAGACAGCACCCGCACCAAAGAAAGCTTCCGCAACGCCGCCAACTTCCACCACGCCAAACTCACCGAAATGAGCGCCGCCAGCTCCTCGTTCAACAAAGGCGAAAGCTACGCCGACACCTTCAACACCCTATGCGGCTACAACAATCGCATCTTCATCCTCCGCACTAAGGTCGAGGGCGTTTGCCGCTATCTCTCCGAAGAGTGTTCAAACTACGCAAGACGCAACAACCTTCCCTTCACGCCTGCGTTTATCAACGCCGGCGATGGCAAGCATGAGCACCCAACACAGGAACTGTTGGACGAGTACTCCTTCTTAGAGGACAACGGCTGGCAGACAGACCAACTTCACATAGCCCTAGTTGGAGACCTTTATCACGGCAGAACCGTCCACAGCAAGGCAGACGGACTGAAAATCTGGGACAAGGTGAAAGTCGATTTGATAGCCCCAGACGAGCTTTCTATGCCAGAAAATTACATAACAAGAATGAAAGAGAACACTTTTCAGGTCCGCACCTTCAAATCCATCGAAGAATACCTAAGCCAAGAAGACGTAGCCACCAAGTGGTATTTCACGCGCCCCCAACTTGAGCGAATGGGCGAAAAAATCCTAGCCAAGGCCGACACCCTAAGAGGTTCCATAACATTTAAAAAAGAATTTATCGACAGACTGCCCGAGGGAACCAAGTTCTACCACCCACTTCCAAGACACAAAGAACACCCCACAATCCCAACCTTCTTGGACGACACACCCCTAAACGGCTGGGAAAAACAGTCGATTAACGGCATGTACTGCAGAATAGTCCTACTTAGCCTAATCGCAGGCAAAATCGGTTCCGACTTTCAAAGCAAAGCAGCTCCACAAGCCCCACAAGAGCAGCCATGGATTTTCGAAGTTACGCCCGACAACTTAAAACAAAGGAAAGAAGAACTCTCCGAAGGAGTACGCCCAATCAAAAACGGCATAGTCATTGACCACATCTGCAAAGGCGAGGACCCCGAATCAATAAGAAAATACATGATTTTAATAAGAAAAGTCATGAATATTGACTCCTACAAGGGCGGCGAGTGGGTTAGCCAAAGCAAGGACGGCCAGTACAAAGGAATCATTTTCCGCCCCGGAACCTATAATCTTGACCACAAACAAATTAAGCGCCTAGCCGCAGTGGCCGCTGGCTGCACACTAAACATCATCGAAGATGGCAAAGTAGTTCGCAAAATCCGCACCGCCCTACCGCCCAGAATCTACAACTTCGACGACATCATGTGCACCAATGACGCCTGCATCTCCAACGAAGCCCAAAAAGAAAACGTCCAGGCCATGTTCATCCGCACACCGGATAAGCGCTACAAATGCGCCTACTGCGGTCGCGTCCACACATTCAAAGAAATCTTCAAACGCTAAAACTAAGAGGAAGCCAGTATGGATAACAACACAAACACCACCCAACCCATCATCCCCAATGCCATGATTGGCACAAAATTTGCAAATGACATTGCCCAAAAAGCCCTCCAAATGGGCGCCATCCGCCTGTCCCCCGACAAGCCATTCCGCTGGGCAAGTGGTTACTACATGCCAATTTACAACGACAACCGCACCCTACTCGGGGACAGCGGCGCTCGCAAACTCATCGCCCTAGCCTTTCAAGACATCCTCAACCAACTCAACTTCGACCCCGACAACATCGCCGGCACCAGCACCTCCGGCATCCCACCGGCCACCACCCTCGCCGACCTTCTGGGCAAAAGCCTCTCTTACGTGCGCTCTTCCAACAAAGACCACGGCCTCCAAAATCAGATCGAGGGCCTTGGCCTTGCCCCAGACTACCAGAAACAAAAAGTAGTACTGATAGAGGACCTAATCAGTACCGGCATGTCCTCCATCAAAGCCGTCAAAGCAATCCAACAGGCTAACGGCCTTGTGCCCTACTGCCTAGCAATCTTCACCTACGGCACAGACCAAGGCACAAAAGCCTTTGCAGAACTTAAGCCCGTCTGCACCCCAATTACAATCCTAGATTACAATTACATTATCACAATTGCAAAAGAAACCGGCTACATTCGCCACGACCAGGAAGAAATGCTTCTAAAGTGGTCGGCCTCTCCCTTTACTTGGGGCCAGGAGCACGGCTGGAACAAGGAGGACTAATGAGTTACATCGACCTACTAAAAACAAGCGCCCAAGGCGCAGGCAACTGCGCCTGCATGGGAATTGACCCAAACTTTTCCGCCCTTCCCGACGGATTCGGAGTTGAAAAATTCTTCTGCACTATCCTCAATTCACTCGATAAGGCCAACATAAAACTAGGTGCCATAAAGCCCAATATCGGTTATTTTTCATGCCTCGACCAGCCGCTGAGGAACTCGTTTGAAGGATCTTTGGCCCTAGTTGGCATCATCAAGGCCCTTCCGTGCCGCCCCCTAATTCTTGATGCCAAGCGTGGCGACATTGCCACCTCGTCGGCCAACTATGCGCACGAGGCCTTTTCCTGCTGGAGCGCCGACGCGGTCACAGTGTCCCCCTACATGGGCTCTGACAGTGTCAGCCCCTTTACCCAGCCCATTGTTGCCCCATGTGCCGAAACCCCGTCCCAAGACGCAGCCCAACCGAGGGGCCAAGGCATCTACGTCCTGAACCGAACCAGCAACCCCGGAGGCAAGGACCTTCAGAATCAAGTAATGGCAGACGGCAGACCCGTTTACATGCACGTTGCCGACCTAATTGCCAAATGGAACACAACTTACAGCGCATCCATCGGAGCTGTTGTCGGAGCTACAAACCTAAAAGAATTCGAAGACTTGGCAGCCTACTACGCCGATAAAAGCGTCCCTCTTCTGATTCCTGGAGTCGGTAGTCAGGGCGGAAGCGCAGCAGATGTCATTGCCATAATGCGCCGTGTCGGCTACCCCCTAGAACTTTGCCGCATAAATTCCTCTTCCGCTCTGACCCACCCCTGGGCCAAGCAACATCAAGCGGCCCCGGCAAACTGGAAGGACGTATGTCTTGACGCCATAAAGAAGTTTGCAGAGGAGTGTGCCCTGTGAAGTCCCCATCATCCGTGAGTTCCACTCAGATGTTAAGCCATGCTGGTCCCAAAGTTCAAACCTTCCACCGCCGCCCATTCCCTATGGGCCACAAGGACCTTTCGGTTCATCTTGCAACAGTAAGCGGTGTTGCCACCACCAAAGCAGAACTAATTCGCTGGTTCGACCAAAACGTCCCTGCTGTCGAGTTTATAACCACAAAAAGCTTTCAAGTTCGACCCAACCCTGGCAACCGAGAACCAGTTATCTGCGAAACCAGTTTTGGCAACTTCGGAAACTCCGTTGGCCTTAGAAATCCCGGCATGGAAGTGGCCATTCCACAACTACAAGAACTCAGAAATCAGGGTCTAAAGGCCTGGCTCAATGTCTCTGTTTCAGCAGACAATCCAGATGATTTTATCACTCTAGTTAGGGCGTTTGATAGCCTAGCAGACTCAATTGAGCTTAATTTTTCATGTCCACATGCAAGTTCAGGCTATGGAGCCTCAATCGGAGTGGACAAGGACATTGCAGCAAGTTACGTTGAAAAAATCTGTCAGGCCTACCCTGAAAGGAAAAGCCTTCTCTTCCCAAAACTCACCCCAAACGTAAGCAACCTCGGTGAAATAGCCAAGGCCGTCATCGATGCTGGAGCCGATGGAATCTCTGCCATCAACACTGTTGGCCCTGTAAATCACATCGATAGTGCCTCTGGCCTGTCTATTTTAAACAGCAAAAAGGGCGGCAAAGGAGGAAAGTCCGGCCTTTGGATCAGGGAGGACGCTCTTCGATGTATAAAAGAAATCCGTAATGCCGTTGGAGATGATGTCCCAATTATCGGCATGGGTGGCGTTTCTGACGCAAAAAGCTGTGCAGAGCTAATAAAAGCCGGCGCCGACGTTGTGGGAATTGGCTCTGCCCTAGCCCACGTTGGCCAAAAAAACTGGCCCGCCTTTTTTGACTCAGTCAAAGCCGATGCCACAGCAATTCTAACAAACCAGACACCAAAAGCCCACTTTAGCAAAACCCTCGTAAACACGGGGACCCCCGCATCCAGTCTGATGCAATATCGGCGCTTCACAGTCACCGAAAAAAAACTCCACTGTGAGGATACACTGCTGTTAACTCTTGATGGAGAAATGAACAACTTTAAGGCAGGTGAATTTGTCTTTCTTTGGCTACCAGAAGTCGGCGAAAAACCCTTCAGTGTTGCAAAAAGCGCCCCGCTAACCTTCATCATCAAAAAACGCGGAATCTTCACTAAGGCAATTTTTGATAGCCTCAAAGTCGGGCAAAGCATCTATCTCCGTGGTCCATACGGAGCAGAAATCGTTACCCCAAAAGCAAATGTCGCCATCGTGCTCGCTGGAGGCACTGGCGAGGCTGTCGCCCTCCCCCTAGCCGAAAAGCTTCGTCGTGACGGCACCGCGATGCACTTTTTAGTCGGCACAAGCGTCCCAAGCGACAAGGGCATCCTCCAAGACGAATTATCACAATTCGGCTCCTACACGTGCATCTCCGACGCAGGCAAACCCGGCCGCGTCCTAGACAGCCTTTCCCCGCTCCTTTCGCGCCTCCTTGAGGCCGGCACGCGCCTCGACGACCTAGCCTGCTACCTAATCGGCCCCGAAATCTTCATGAAAATCGCCGCCACCCGCCTCCAAGCCTCGGGCATCGATAGCTCCCGAATCCTTCTCTCCATGGAACGCAATTCCATGTGTGGCATAGGCTTATGTGGCGAGTGCTCCTGCGGCGGCCATCTGTCGTGCCAATGGGGAACCTTCATGAGTCTCTCCTTTTTGGAATCGGAGCACGCCCTATGACCGATGCCCATGTTCATTTTAGGGATTGGAATCAAAGCTCCAAAGAAACAATCTTACACGGCATGAGCGTCGGCGCCGCCTCTGGCTTTAACGTTTTTTTCGATATGCCCAACACCGCCCCTCCGGTTACCACCATCTCTGCAGTCAAAGAGCGTCTACAGCTTGGCCAACTAGCCGAGCAAAATCTGCGCACCCAGGGCATTGACGTCCACTACCACCTCTACTGCGGCCTTACTGCCGACCCTACCCAAATCGAGCAGATGGTTCAGGCCTATAACACCTACTTCCCCGCAGTTTGCGGCCTAAAAATGTTTGCATCCCAATCCACCGGCAATATGGGCATCACAAACACATCCGACCAATTTAAGGTCTACCAGACACTCACTGCACTAAACTATACAGGCGTTCTTGCTGTCCACTGCGAAAAAGAGTCCCTCTTTTGTTCTGACCAAATCGGTGAAAAAGTCCAGCGTCCTCACAGCCAAGTGCGCCCACCCGACAGCGAGGTCTCTGCAGTTCACGACCAAATTCTCTTCGCCATGAACTCCGGCTTTAAGGGAACCTTGCACATTGCCCACGTCAGTACCGCTAAATCTCTGTCCCAAGTTCGCGATATTAAATCAAAAAAACTTTTGAAAATCACCTGCGGCGCCACACCCCACCACATTCTTCTCAACTCCTCTCAGGAAACTCCAATCCTACGGATGAACCCACCACTTCGTCCCGAATTCGACCGCGCCGCCGTCTGGTCCTCTCTTTTCGATGGCACCATCGACTGGGTTGAAAGTGACCATGCCCCTCACACCCTCTCCGATAAGTTGTCTGGCGCCTGCGGTATCCCTGGCCCAGAGGGCATGCTCCTTACCATCCGCGCCCTAAAAAAAGCCTGTATGTCCGAAGCACGCCTTAACGAGCTTTTCTGCACCAACGCTCTCAAGGCTTTCGGCCTGTCCGACCACTCTACCCCAGTTCCAACTACCATCACCGACGACATGCTCCAAACAGCCCGCTCTGCATACCCCTTCTCCGCCTGGTAACCACCCACGTTTTGCCCAAGTGGCACTCTTATAGCCATGCCTTGCACCGCAAGATAAACTTGCATAAAAAATTGCAATTTAGGTTTATGTGCTCTTCTACTGGTACCTGTTGCTAGTTCCAATTGGGATTAAAACGCAGTTTTGTTATTGACCAGGTCCCTGGCCTTGGATAAAAATGCCTGGGATGTTCAATAATTGGTTCAATCTGGAGGTTTTGTTATGAAAAGCATAAAGGTTGTGGCAGCGGTCATTAGAGATAAGGATAAAATTTTTGCCACTAGACGCGGCTATGGAGAATTTAAGGATTGGTGGGAATTTCCCGGTGGAAAAATCGAGAATGGAGAAACCCCTCAGGAGGCTCTTAAGCGGGAGATAATGGAAGAGCTAGATACCAAAATCCAAGTAGGCGACCTTTTACAATCAGTTGAGTACGACTACCCCCAGTTTCATCTTTCGATGCTATGCTATTGGTGTACCATCGTAAGCGGAAGTCTAGTTCTAAAAGAAGCTGAGGACGCTCGTTGGCTGTCAAAATCTGAACTTTTTTCCGTCAATTGGCTTCCTGCAGACCATGCAGTACTACAAGCCATAGATAAAGTTCTTTAGCAAAAGAAATACCCCCAAAAGAAAATGCTGTGATTTAGGAATTTGATGGAATCCAGCGCGGGAAGGAGTATTCTCCGCGGTAGTTAGAGCCATTGTATTCTGGGTACTTTAGTGGCGCGTATATTCCACGGGGGTCCGGATGTGTATCCTCGGCCTGAGTATAGATATACAGGCTGTGGCGGTCCCAAACAATGATCTCGTCCTTGTGGTTGCCGGTTAGGTCAATGACATCTGTGCACATCTCGGGGTGGCCGTCGTTGGGGAGTTTTAGGATGCAGTGACCATCGCCATCAAGGGCGCCTTCGTGGGCACTGAGCCAAAGGAGTTCTTGGCCATTGCCGTCCCAATTTAGGGGCGCGATGATGTTGCCGTTGGATAGCATTTCGCGGTGCCAGATTTCGTGGCCGTCGCAGTCGTGGAGATAGATGATGCCGTTGTTGCCCCAGTACGTGGTGGTGGCAATTTCCAGGCCGGCGCGGGAAGGGCAATAGTTGGCGGCACTGATGCGTTGGCCGTGGCCGTTGATGTCGCGGACTAGAATTTTGCCATCGGTGGAGAGAATCATGAAGCCTTCCCAGCCCGAGACCATTGCAATGCGCGTGTCTTTTTCAGGGTTGAAGCGGCCGACGATAATCTCTCTGCATTTGATATTAGCCAAGTTGGACCGCGAAACGACCAGTCGGATATTGGGTCAAACCACTGTCCAGTGTACCCTGGGTTGGGATAGTAATGATACTCGCCCATTGCACTATGCTCTGCATCATATGGAAATGCCCCAAGTGGGAAACTCTTAAAATCTTCGACCAGAATTCTTTTCATTTATCTACTTTTTTTATTTTAGGCAATTGCCTGCTTCTTTTTTGCAAGGATTTTGGCAAGGAGCTACTTTAAAAATTAAGCCAAAAAGGCCATTAGAAGGCCTTTTTAAGGGCTTTCCAATGGCCTTATTTTGAAATAGGGAAACCAAGACTTACCAATGCACCAAACTATCGATGTTCACTGGAAGACCAGAGGCAATGGACTTGTTGCCAGCAATACCAACAAGGATGGATTTAACGCCATCGTGGAAATCCGCGGCGCGGTGGAACTCGTCGTAGGGTGGATTTTCTAGGAATATATCGTCAAGCATTACAGGGTCACCGCCGCCGTGGCCGCCCTCTGTAACTGGAACTACGACGTTATAAGGTTCGTCGAACATGGGACAGACGCGAATCTTGCTAAACGCAGTAGCGCCTTCGTCACTCTTTTCACCACCAGCGTTAATGTACGTCTTTTCGACCGACTGATACTCAAGCCTGCCGCCAGTACCATTGATCGAGACATTAAAGCCCTCCCACGGCATGTAGGAAGTAAGCGAATAAGACATTTGCACACCATTTTTGTAACGGACAACCAAGTTCATAGTATCTTCAATGCTAATATCGTCCGAAAAAACACTGCGGTCGCGGATGTAACCACTGTCGGCCTCGGCATCAAGATAAAGAGCCTTCAACTGGGGATTGCCTTCTATGTCAATAGCGAACGGGTCGTTCTTAGCTTCTTCGCTACCATGACAACGATAGTAGAACTTCTCCACTCCGCGCTTTTCAGCTGCAGCACGACCATAGAAATCCAACGAACCAAAGCCGAAAACGGTCTCGGGCTCTGTGCCTAGCCAGAAGTTGACCAGGTCGAAGTGGTGCGTGGCCTTGTGGACCAAAAGGCCGCCCGAGTTGTACTTGTTGCGGTGCCAGCGGCGGTAGTAGTCGGCCCCGTGTTGTGTGTTCAGGAGCCACTCGAAGTGGACCGATGTCGGGGTCCCAATAGCGCCGTCGCGAATTAGTTTTCGGACCATCGTGTGATACGGGGCATAGCGATAGTTGAATGTGACCCGCACGTGCATTCCCGTCTTTTTTTGGGTGTCGATGATTCGCTGCGCCTTTCGCTCGTCGATTGTCAACGGCTTTTCGGTAATCACATCGCAACCAGCCTCCATTGCGCGACAAATGTAGTCGTCATGCGTCCTATCCACCGACGTCACAATCACCACGTCCGGATGAGTTTGGGCAATCATTGCCTCGAACTCGTGCGGCATGAACGTCGGCACCTGCTCAACGCCCAACTCCGCCAATCGCGAATTCGCATAATTCATCCTAGTCTGGCTCTGGTCACAAAAACCCACCATCTTCGCAATATCCCTATATTTCGAGGCCACTGCCTCATAATACATCCTTGCTCTTCCGCCAGTTCCAACTTGCGCATACTTCTTCACTGCCATAAAACCTCCACTTTCAATTTGAAATAACTCACCTTTTACAGCCACCACAATATAACCCTTGCCAACAAATTACAAGTTATCAAAGAGCCTTAATCCACCACTTTAGTTCTATCTCACGTAATCGGCGCAGGGTTGAAAATCAGTAAGTCATTGTAAAGCCTCAGCCTCTCCGCAGCAGTCTTTTTACCACTTACAACATCAAGAATATCGTTATAAAGCTCAAGTCCAAGCTCGGCAATAGACTTTTCGCCAGTAACAACATAGCCAGCATCAAGGTCAAACAAGTCCGGCCACTGCTTTTTCATAGAATGCTGAGTGCAAATCTTAAAAACAGGAATCTCTTTTAAACCATACGGAGTCCCTCGCCCAGTGCTGAAAACCTGAAGCACAATCCCCGAGGCAAGCTGGCTTGGACCACAAACAATATCCGACGCAGGAGTTGCCGCAAAAACCATACCACTGCAAGTCGGAGTCTCCCCAGGCCCAATAACCTCTGAAATCGGACTGTGCCCACTCTTTGCAATAGACCCCATAGCCTTCTCCACTATGTTGCTAAGACCACCCTTCTTGTTACCTGGCGTAGGGTTAGCGCTTCTGTCCACATTATTTTTTGCAAGATAATCATCGTACCAAGAAATCTCGTACTTAAGCTTCTCAACAGTAGCCTGGTCCTGACAACGCTCAGCTAGCATCTGAACCCCGTCACGCACCTCAGATACCTCTGAAAACAGCACAGTAGCACCACCTGCAGCCAAACGGTCAAACGCATACCCAGTAGTCGGATTCGCCGAAATTCCACTAAACGCATCAGAGCCGCCACACTGCGCCCCAATTCTCAGCTTCGACAACGGCAATTCCACGCGCCGCCGCTCATTCAAAAGCGCCAGCTTCTTCCTAGCCATCTCGCAGATTCGCTCAAGCATCTGGCCGTAGCCCTGACACTCCTGCAGAATAATCACGTTATCAGGATTATTCTCCTCCGGCGACAAAATCATGTCCATCGAAAGCTTCTCGCATCCCAACCCAACAGCCAAAATTTGATGGCCGAAATTCGGGTGATGACACATATTTCTCACACTTCGAATGGGAATCTGGGCATCGTTCGCCTTAATCGCCACTCCACACCCATAAGGATGAACTACAGCAATAACATCGTCAACATTCGGAAAATCTGGCAAAATCTCAGCCCGAATCTTCTCCACTGCATTGCGCACAACCCCCGCCACGCACTGCACCGATGTCACCACCGCCAAAATATTTCGACTCCCCGCAGGCAAATCCGGCCCGTTATCATAGCCCATCCACGTCCGCCGCTTAGGCAGATTTGTCGGGACAATCCCCTTCCCGCCCGCCGTCAGACTCGCCACATCCGGAGACACCGGCAACCCTAGATTAAACTCGTTGATCCACCCTCCCGCCGGAATATCCTCCAGGGCATACCCAAGCACAACTCCATACCTGATAACACTTTGCCCCTTCTTGATATCCACCAACGCCACCTTGTGCCCCTGCGGAATATCGCACAACGCGCGCAAACTCGTCCCCTCAATCTCCTCGCCCGCTCTGGTCGGCGCCACCACAACGCCCACATTATCCAAATCCGAAATCTTCACAATTTTCATCACACACTCCCAAGCCCGCTCCCGCGGGCGAGTTCCTTGTCTCCGCCTTTTCTTAGCTAGCCTACTCGATTGTTACGTTGGAAACCTTCTCATAGAACTTAGCCAGAGCACTGTGGTCATCCTTTCCGCAGCCATCCGCCTTCAAAGCTTGCATCATCTCCATAACCTGACCCGTCAGTGGCACATACCCATTAATCGCATGAGCGGCATTAAGCGCATTAGTCAAATCCTTTATATGAAGCTCAATCCTAAAGCCCGGCTTAAAATTCCTAGATAGCACCATCGGCGCCTTAGCATCCAAAACAGTCGACCCAGCCAGCCCCCCTCTAATCGCCTGATAGATAAGCGAAGGGTCTGCCCCCATCTTCTTAGAAAACGCTAGCGCCTCACTCATGGCCGCAATATTACAGGCAACGACAATCTGATTAGCAAGCTTTGCTACATTTCCTGCACCTAAGTCCCCACATCGCACCACCGAAGAGGCCATTGTATTCAAAAGTTCGCGATACTTTTCAATAGTCTCTTCCTTACCACCAGCCATCACCGATAAAGTGCCATCAATCGCCTTCGGCTCACCTCCCGATACCGGAGCATCGACCATCTCAATCCCATGCTTCGCAAGTTCCGCCCCAATACTCTTTGTCTCAACTGGGTCAATCGAGCTCATATCAATCAACACCAGCCCCTCTTTTTCACTCTCAACCAGTCCGCCCTTTCCAAGTGCAACCTCTCTAACCTGCGGACTATTCGGCACCATCGTAATAACAACCTCGCTTTCCTTTGCAACCTCACAAGGACTAGCCTTCGCCTTAGCTCCCAGAGCCTCCAACTCTGCAGTCACATCCGCATGTCGACAGTAAAAACTCACCTGATAGCCAGCCTTAATAATATTTTTGCACATTGGTTTTCCCATTATACCCAAACCAACAAATCCAACTTTCATATCAATACCTCGCATTTTCAAATTTAGGTCGCCCCCAAAGACCGACCCATCATCAAAAATTAAATCACACAACACAAAATCGTTCTACTCCCCTCCCCTTCGAAAGTCCTAAACTTACAATTTTCACCTACGCTGAAAAGACTCATTAGCTCTTTTATGCAATTCACTTTTTGTTAACTTCTTAACACTTTATGATTTTTTGATACGTAAAAAGACAAATTGATTTTGAGCAGCAACTTAACCTAGAAGATGTACACCTTTTGCTCAAAATATTACAAAAAAGTGATACGACCTCCCTACAAAGCGGATTTAGATAACAAAAATGCCCCAGCAATTTGGGGCACAAAATCAAAAGCGATGGCAATTACCAAAAAAAACCAAGACTCAAAGCAGCAAAGCAGGGCCTCACAATAGCCCTGCGGCAACAAGCTGGGCACGAAGACCCTGAAGCTGAGATTCGGTAGAGTTCTTGGTTGGAAGATAAGGGGCGCCAAGGTCCAGGCCTAGGAGGTTGGCATAGTCCTTGGTGGCAACAGGGAAGCTAGACTTGTCCATCTGAAGACGAATGGGGTTTAGCTTAAACTGAGCGGCAAGAGCAGATTTAAGGTCTCCGGCAGTAAAGGAATCATAAATCGAGCAGACCAACTTTGGCACAAAGTTGGCCATACAGCAGACAGCGCCGACGGCACCGACACAAAGACCTGCGTAGATTAAAGTGTCCTTACCGCACATAACCTTGAAATTGACATCGGCATTGCGGCGGATAAACTCTTCAGTTTGAGTAATATCGCCACTACTGTCCTTCATGCCAACAACGTTAGGGACATTGTGGGCAAGCTTTTCAACAACAGACTGGGGTATACCATAGCCGGTGCGGCCAGGGTTGTTGTAAAGAAGGACAGGATAGGAAGAAACTGAGTTGGCAATAGTGGCAAAGTGTGTATAAAGCTCATCCTCAGAAGGCTTTAGGAACATAGGTTGCAGGACAGAGACCGCAGAAGCGCCGCGCTCTATGCCCATCTGGGCAAGGCGGACGCACTTGGAGGTGCGAATAGCGCCAATGCCCATGAAGATGGGAACACGGCTAGCAGTTTGGTCAACAATAACATCAAGGATATCACGCATCTCGGACTCTTCCTGCATGTAGAACTCACCATTGGAGCCAAAAGCCAAGATGGCGCTGACGCCGCCATCAATGACAAAGTCAACATGGTGGCGCAGCTTAGACTCGTTGAACGACTCGTCCTCGTTCAGTGGGATGGCGATAGGCGGGATAATGCCCTTGATGAAGGACGTGTCCATATTAATATTCTTCGACCTTTACCATTGGATCAACATTAACATTGACGTTGTCAAACTTAACGTCGGCATTAAGAACACGGATACCGCGATAGTCACTCTTTGGAATGCCAGCGCACATCTCCGCCTCAAGGTCCTGCTCAACATCATCTTTGACAATGAAGCTGCTGTCCTTAATAACAACATTTGACAAAGGCATCTCGGGAAGACCCGCAATGAAAGCGGCGGCACTTCGGCAGTTAACTGCGTTAATCCGCTGAACCAGAACATTCTTAATAACTGGAGTGTCTTCTTTCAAAGGCTGCTTCTCCAATGAGAACAAAATCGGGTCATTTGAACCACAACAGTAGTACATGTTAATAGAAATAGGACAAATCACATCATCCATGTAGATATCTGAGCACTCAATGTCCTGCACATGACCACCGCGCCCGCGGCGAGTTTTGATGCGAATACCACGGTCAGTTCCTAGGAACTTACAATTTTTCACACTAGCACCCTTAACGCCGCTAGCCGTTTCGCTACCAATAACAAAGCCACCATGAGCGTTGCGGATGATACAATCCTCACAGTTAATATTCTCCGAGCGTTGCTTGTCCATCATATCCAGACCGCTTCCGCACTTAATGGCAATACCATCATCACCAACATTTATATCACACCCACGGACATCAACGTTGACACAGGACTCGATATCCAAACCATCCGTGTTCGGTGAGTCATATGGGTTGCGAATGACCAGATTGAAGAGTTGGAGATTCGTGACGCAAATGGGGTGCACAGTCCAGAATGGGCTGCGAGTCAGAGTCAGGCCGTCAATGCGGACGTTGGAGCAGTTTAGAATTTGTAGAAGTGGTGGGCGCAAGAACTGGCAGGGACGGCCGCCACCGCCGCCGGGCTGAGAAGTGTAGTCCGGATTCAGTTCAGCCAGGCGTTTTTCGATAGGCAGAGTCGGCTTTCCCGAGTAGCCCTTGTGTTTCCAGGACCAAACGTGGTCCCACCATTTTTCGCCATGACCATCCAGTGTTCCAGGGCCCTCAATAACCACGTCTTGGGCATCCTTGACAAGCATGCATGCGTGCATGGCCCAACACAAAACGCCCTCCCAACGCGTGTACACTGGTGGATAAGCGTCAAAATCATCCACGAAATTTAAAACGGCACCCTCTTCGAAAATCAGATGCGTATGCGCTGGCACGGAAACAGGCCCAACAGTGTAATTTCCCTTTGGCACTACAACGGCCGCCTTACCCGCGTTATCCGCTAGGACCTTATTCAAATCCTGGTCAGGCTTAAAGATACACCTCTCCACACACATCTGAGCGGGAAATTCCAGCTCCACGGCTGCCGAAATAAATGGCGACACCCCGTGCAAATTATCCGTCTCACGCGGCTCACCAGTTGTATAATACTCAAAATCCGCCGGCCGATATGGGTTCGTATCCACCGCTCGGCCAAGCCCCGCGCTCTGGCAGGTGTCATGTAAAAACAGCTCTCCGTCCTCGCCCACGGTCACCTTCAGCCGCACTAGGCCCTCAAAACCCTTTTTCGCCGCCTCCAGATACTCCTCACCAAAGAAACCCATTCGGTGCATCTTGGCAAAGAAATAAATAAACATCGAGGTCCCTGAACTCTCCAAATAGTTCTGGCCCTGACCACCCTTATCAACGACCTGATACCAAATACCGCTTTCTGGGTCTTGGTACTTCAAAATTGCAGGAGCAATTTTTTTGGCAAGTGCAAGGAACCTTGATCTGTAGCTTTCATACTCTGGCTGCTTCGGAATATCCTCAAGCAAATCCGCAAGCGCCATGGCATACCAACCCATAGCCCTTGCCCATACTTCCTGCGACTGCCCATTTTCAGGATTGCACCATGGCATCTTGTGGGACGAGTCCCATGCATGCCTCAACAGTCCAGTCTTTGGGTCGTATGTCTTATCATAGATAAGCTCAAACTGCATGGTAATATCATCCAAGCACTCCTTAAGCCCACCAAACGTCTTGCAGTACAACGCATAAACCGGACCTTGCATGAACAGTCCATCAAGCCACATCTGATTGGTGTAGCGCTTTTTGTGCCAGAAACCACCCTCCGGTGTCCTTGGCTGATGCTTGAGCATTTCAATGAACTGATCAAGCCCTGGTTTATATCTTTCATCGCCGGTTTCAGCGTAAAACTTCAACATAATATATCCCATGCGGATATTGTCCATGCTGTAGTCTTCCATCTTGAAAACCTCAACGGTTCCGTCCTCATGGACATAATGATGCAGCATGTTCTCTACATAATCGTGCATGGCCTTGTTGTTTAAGGCCTTCGAGGCCTTATAAATCGCCTCCAGCAAAATAGCCGACTTATAGCTATATTTCGTATTCTCTGGATTAAATTTTTTCATTACTGACAGCGTCATACGCTCTGTCATTGTTTTTCTTGAATCAATCATATCGTTACCAACTTGTTTTCAACTGCTTCTTATGCAAGTTGATTGCGAAGCAGAATGCGTAGCGCACAAAGTACGTGCCACAAAAAATGTACGTATTTTAAAAAAGGGGTTGCGGTGTGCACCCACAACCCCTTTTTATTGAATCAAAACCAAAGCAGGTTACAGGAGATATCCGTTCTCCTCTGCGTAAGCTCTGCCCTGCTCTTCCCATGCAAGTCCGCCAATCTTGTCGAACTGATCAACGAAAGCCTTCCAGTTCTCTGGTGTCAAAGCTCTCTTGCCGTTCAGGAACTCTGCAATTCCCTGCTGGTAGAATGTTGTGACATCGGTGCTATCTGGAATTGGCATGCTAGAAACACCAGGAGTCCTTGTCCAAGTCTTCTTCTGCATCTCAGCAAGAGCATCACCAGAGCTCATGTACTTTCCAGAAACAGCAGTGATGTATCCAGGATAACGAAGTGCAATTTCTGTTGGGCTGCTGTAGTTGAATGCAACGTTTCTCAGCTGGATGTATGGCTGTCCGCCTGGCTGGTTGTAACCCATGTTTCCAAGGCTCTCATCAGACTGTGGAAGTCCATTCTCATCAAGAATGTAAGTCTTTCCTTCCTCGCCGAAACCACAGAGCAGGTAGCCTTCGCCGTAGCTCATCCAATCAAACATCTCAACAATCTTTGCTGCTTTCTCAGGAGAAACATCAGCATTGATTGCATAGATTCTCATACCCTGATCCAGTGGTCCAACTGACTGTTTTCCGTTTGGTCCAATAGGAGCATCAATGATAAGGAAGCCACCATCTGGGAAGTTAGCATCAAACGGAGCGTAGTTAGATTCGGCTGCATAAGCTGCGTTCTGCTCTCTGAAGACACCGAACTTACCCTGCTTCCATGCTGCACGGAAGTCATCCTTCTTGTAGGACTGCCAGTTTGGATCAATAACACCTGTATCGATGCACTTCTTGAAGAAGACCATCCAGTCATAGTACTCAGGCTTGCAGACATTCAAACCAAAGCTATCCGCGTGCATGTCCCAAGTTCCCTCAACACCGAAGGCACCCATTAGAGGCTCAAATCTGCGGCCAGGATAAATTTCGTATCCAACGCTCTCTTCTACATAAGCACCATAGCCGTAAGTATCGTTCTTACCGTTTCCATCTGGGTCATTGTATGTGAAGGCATAAAGAACATCATAGAACTCATCCAAGGTTGTAGGAACAGAAAGACCAAGGTTCTTCAGCCAGTCCTCTCTGATGAGGATACCTTCGTTTCCAACAAATGAGGAAGGAGTTGCAAAACCATAGATTCTTCCATCTGCAGATGATGTTACATACTTCTTGGCAGCATCATCGAACATGACTTCTGATCTGTGTGGCATGTCATCATAGTAATCTGTGACATCAAGAAGCTGCCCCTGCTCTACAAGGTCAGACCAAACTTCTCTTGAACATGAGAAGAAGTCAGGGAGGTTGTCAGCAATGGCCATTGTTCTGATTGCCATGTCCTGGTCTCCAGAGCTGGATGGGAGCATGTCAAGCTGAAGGTCAATGCCAAGTTCATCTCTCAGAACCTGATAACCTTTCCAGTCAGCTGGCAGTGACCCAGCCTCTGTTGCTGTTGCGGAATAGCGCATATTAATGGTCATAAGACCACCAGATTTGCTTCCGTCTGAAGAGGATGAGCCATCCTTCTTTGAACAACTTGGGATAAGAATTACTGAAGCTACAACAAGAGCAATCAATAAAACTTTGAATGTCTTTTTCATTTAATCTTTCCCTCCATATTTCGGTGCAGTGATAATTTTGAGCAACCCTACACCGAAACATAAATTTTTTACTTAAATTCGCAAACTAAGTGCAATACCTAAGGTAAATCAACCCTTGACACTTCCTGCCAAAGTTCCCTTTGTGAAGTACTTCTGGATGAATGGGTAAGCAATAACCATTGGAATAGCACTGATAAAGACTGATGCTGCCTTGATTGCTTCAATTGGGGCACTACCAAAGGCGTTAGTCTCCAAGTTATCGTTCATGCTAGCACCAATAAGGATATCTCTAAGAAGCAGTGGAAGTGGCTTAAGTGAACTTCTCTGCAGATAGAGCAATGCTCTCATGTAGTCATTCCAGAACGAAACACCATAGTACAGAGCAATGGTCATGATAATTGCCTTCGAAAGTGGAAGGATAATCTTGAACATAATCTGAATATCGTTACATCCATCAATGAAAGCACTTTCTCTTAGGTCATTTGGAATACCTTCAAAGAACTGCCTCATGATAATCATGTTATAGGTGCTTAGAGCAACTGGCATGAATACTGAAGATAGGTGGTTAACAAGTCCCAGTTTCGAAACCAAAAGGTATGTAGGTACAACACCAACATCGAAAACATATGGAATCATAACAAAGATTGTAATCCACTTCTTTCCAGGGACACCCTTGACTGAAAGTCCATATGCCATAGGAATGGTAAGAACCAAAGCTACTACAACACCCATTGCCAGAATCTTAAGGCTATTACCGAATGCACTTAAGAAGCCCTGGTTTCCAAGTAGCGCCTTATAGGCTCCAGCTGACCACTTCCAAGGGGCAAGGAACATGCCGTCCAAATATGAACCAATGAAGTTTGCTGGTCTGAATGAAAGAGCAATTGTACTCCAAATTGGGACAACAAGGACAATCAGAAGCAGTACCATAAAGATGGTAACTACAATGTTGAAGCCATGGTCCGCTGCCGTAGGCCTGACTGCTACACTTACGTTTTTCTTTGCCATACCAGACCTCCTTAGAACAGTGAGTTTTCAGTGAACTTCTTGGAAGCCCAGTTCGAAACGAAGAGTAGCAACATTCCAATGATACCCTTGAAAATACCAGCGGCAGTTGCAAGAGTAAACTCACCATTAATTGTTCCTCTGTAAACCCATGTATCAATGATATCACCAACACTGTAAACAGCAGGACTGTACAACATATACAACTGGTTAAATCCGGCGTTAAGGATTGTTCCAATCTTCATCAGAAGAACAATAACGATAACCGGCTTAATCGACGGGAGAGTGATGTATCTAACTCTCTGCCAGCTGTTTGCACCTTCAACAATTGCAGCCTCAAACAATGATGTATCAATACCCATCAAAGCAGCAATGAAGATAATTGCACTCCATCCGATTTCCTTCCAAGCATCTGAGAGAATAACGATGAACGGGAAGGCTGTTGTATCTGTCAAGAAGCTCTTCGGTGTTCCACCCAAAAGTTTGATGATATCATTTATGATACCTTCACTTGGTGAAAGCAGAGCAAGCAAAATACCATACATGATAACCCATGACAGGAAGTGTGGAAGGTAGGACAGTGTCTGAACAACCTTTCTCAATACCTTGTGGGTGCATTCATAGATGGCAATTGCCAACAAAATTGAAAGTGGAAGGCTAACAATGAGCTTTCCAAAACTGTACATCAGAGTGTTTCTAATCAGATCCCAAAAGTAGTAAGAACCAATAAAGGTCTTAAAATTCTTAAGTCCGACCCAAGCACCACCAGTAATTCCAGTTCTCCTAAGTGAGATAAAATCTCTGAATGCAATCTGAGCATTCCACATTGGGATGTACTTGAATATGAAGTAATAAACAAGTGGGATTAGAAGAAGGAAGTAGATGAATTTGTGCCTGTTCATCTCCGCAAGAAGGGCCTTAGACTCTGATTTTCTAAGAACCGACTTCTTTTCCTTTAGTACCTTGACGACCTCAGCCTGCTGACCTTTTAGTTTGGCAACTTCTCTCTCATTGCCTTGCTGGTTTGCAGCCTTAATTTTGTCATCAAACGACTTCTTTTGCTCTTTTAGCTGATTGACATCAGCTACGAGCTGGTAGTTTCTGCTGCTAATCATGCGCAATACTCCTGTCTTTAGGACAGTTCTCCCTTTTGTATGTATGACTAGTCTAAAGTAGCACATTCATAAATATGCTACTGTATTTTGTATAATTCCGACTTTTTGAGAATTTCAACTTCAAATTCTTCTCAAATTTAGACACCAAAGAGGCTGCGGGTATATCCCGCAACCTCTTACAAAGTTCAAAAACTCAGCATGTTACTGAAGAATTCCATTCTCCTCTGCGTAAGCTCTGCCCTGCTCTTCCCATTCACGTCCACCAAGCTGGTTGTAGAACTGATCAACAAAAGCTTTCCAGTTCTCTGGTGTCAAAGCTCTCTTGCCGTTCAGGAACTCTGCAATTCCCTGCTGGTAGAATGTTGTGGTATCAGTGCTTTCTGGAATTGGCATGTTACTAACACCAGGGTTCCTTGTCCAAGTCTTCGTCGACATCTCAGCAAGAGCATCACCAGCGCTCATGTACTTTCCGGAAACCTTTGTGATGTATCCAGGATAACGAAGAGCAAGTTCTGTTTGGCTGCTGTAGTTGAATGCACAGTTTCTCAGCTGGATGTATGGCTGTCCACCTGGCTGGTTGTAACCAAGGTTGGGATCTGCTAGACCAGTTTCTGTTGGAAGTCCATTCTCATCAAGGACGTAGTTCTTTCCTTCCTCTCCGAAGCCGCAAAGCATGTAACCTTCGCCATAGCTCATCCAATCAAACATCTCAACAATCTTTGCTGCCTTCTCAGGAGAAACATCAGCATTGATTGCGTAAATTCTCGTAGTCTGATCCAGTGGTCCAACTGACTGATGTCCGTTTGGTCCAATAGGAGCATCAATGATAAGGAAGCCACCATCTGGGAAGTTAGCATCAAACGGAGCGTAGTTAGATTCGGCTGCATAAGCTGCGTTCTGCTCTCTGAAGACACCGAACTTACCCTGCTTCCATGCTGCACGGAAGTCATCCTTCTTGTAGGACTGCCAGTTTGGATCAATAACACCTGTATCGATGCACTTCTTGAAGAAGACCATCCAGTCATAGTACTCAGGCTTGCAGACATTCAAACCAAAGCTATCCGCGTGCATGTCCCAAGTTCCCTCAACACCGAAGGCACCCATTAGAGGCTCAAATCTGCGGCCAGGATAGATTTCGTATGAAACACTTTCCTCTACATAAGCACCATAGCCGTAAGTATCGTTCTTACCATTTCCATCTGGGTCATTGTATGTGAAGGCATAAAGAACATCATAAAGCTCATCAAGAGTTGGAGGAACTGCAAGACCAAGATTCTTCAGCCAGTCTTCTCTGATTAAAAGACCTTCGTTTCCAGACCAGTTAGAAGGAGTAGCAAAACCATAAATTCTTCCATCTTCACCTGTTACAACCTTCTTAGAAGCGTCATCGAACATGACTTCTGATCTGTGTGGCATATCATCATAGTAATCTGTAACATCAAGAAGCTGTCCCTGCTCTACAAGGTCAAGCCAAACTTCTCTTGAACATGAGAAGAAGTCTGGAAGTGTGTCAGAAATGGCCATTGTTCTGATTGCCATATCCTGGTCACCAGAGCTGGATGGAAGCATGTCAAGCTGAAGGTCAATACCAAGCTCATCTCTAAGAACCTGATATCCTGCCCAGTCAGCAGGAAGGGCTCCGGCCTCTGTTGCCGTTGCTGAATAGCGCATGTTAATGGTCACAGGACCTGTTGAGGTTGTTCCTTGCTCCTGTCCTCCTTGAGCAAAAACCATTGAACCTGCAACTAAAGCAACTAACATAATTGCTAAAAGTTTCTTCATTTAGTTTCCTCCATTTAAATGATTCACAATATTAAAAGATGTAGTATTTATGAACACACCACATCATTAACTCTTATCTTCGCCAATACAAGCGATTTTAGTTTAAAATCCTAGATTCAGAAATATACTACTGCATTTTGCACATTTCCGACTTTTTGCTAGAGCGCAATTTGCTAGGGTTATAGCCGCGAATCTTTTTGAAAACCCGGCAGAAGTAGGCCTGGTCTTGAAAACCTGTAGCCTCAGCAACCTGATTTACAGACATACCAGTCTTTCGGAGAAGACTCATGGCTAAGTAGATGCGGTAGCGGTTAAGGTAGTCCCAGGGGGAGGTGCCAAGCTCTCGCTTAAAAACTCGAGTTAGATAATCTTCAGAAACATGGACATCATCAGCCACCTGCCAGCGACTGATGGGAAGTGTAGCGTGAGTACAAAGGAAGGCCTGAGCCTTTTTAACAATCTCTGCAGTATGAGTTGGTAAAAGCTCTGAACCACCAAGTATTGCACGAACGCGCATGGCAAATTCCTCGCTCTCTAACATACAAGAGTTGACAAGAATGACGTTTGGAATGTCGCCTAGGGCCTGAACAAGACCTTGGTCAATGAAGTCAGAGACAACAATGGCAGGAACCTGCGAGTTTTTGCGCGTTTTTCGAAGTTCTGTCAGCAAATTGCAGACGGCGGGAATTTTGGTAGAGTATTCATCAATTGTGATGATGACCAAACCAGGGTCGTGTTTTTTGCATGTGCTCATGGCTTCGCCAATATCGCAGGTGACAAATTCGGGCTCTTGAAGCCATTTGTACAGGTCCTCGGCAGGAGTGCCAATTTGAACAATAGCCTTGCCACCCTTCTCAATCGCAGAGCTAATCGAGTCCTGAAGCGTGTGCGCCATAGGGCAGTTTAGCACCAAAAATGGCAAATTTCGGTAGGTTTCGTTGGAATTTAGACTCATCAAACTAGTTAAAGCATTATACCCATTGAAGCTGATATCCCAGTATATTGCCCCAGTTTCTGAAGGAAGATGCTTTTTTTCTGCAAACTTCGTACCATCCACTTCCTCAGCTAAAGTACCCTGCACTTCAAAGTCCGCCTTGTGATTTAGACAGGCCAAAATTTTTCCATCCCACTGAATTGGCGGATTTCCAGAAAGTGTCGGATAAGGCAGAGTGAATGAAAACAGCCCAGTCTCTACGTGACATGTCCCATTGTGAAGTAGCACAATCTTCCTAGCAAGTTGAAGTCCTGGGTCATCCTTTTTCTCCTCCCATGGCCCGCGACAGTCGCACCCACTCTGCAAGTCATCAGACCCTTCAACCATGGAGCCTAATAAGCCCAGAGAGCCATCTTTAATAGCTATGGCAACCCCTCTCTTTATTATATAAGAGGAAATACTTACATCACCGCCCATAGCCGCCTTAACAATCTCAATTACCTGCCCTATACGCTCGGCATCAATCAGAAGACAAGGTAGGCTTTCGCGGCCATTGTATTCCCTAAAACCAGATAGAATTTCGCCAACATTTAAGATGCGGCGGTTTAACTCAAGGTCCCCAGTTGAGCCTAGCGCAAGGTCAATAATCTGATTTGCGCCAGTAACTCGGTCGATAACAGAACGCTTTATTCCCTCTTCCAAAGTAGAGGAAGCAACAATTTCTGAAATTTCAGACAAAGGCTCGCGTAGATTTTCACTGACATTGGCAAAAAAGCTTGTTCGCGCCATCTCGGCCGCCTCGGCCGCTTGCTGAGCCCTGCGGGTCGATTCGAACAGTAAGGCGCTTCGAAGCGCACTGGAAACTGTAGCGCGAACCTCCGAGCAGTCGTTGGCAGTGGCCTCATCAATCTGCATAAGAACGTAGCCCATGTACTCGACCTCTGTGCAAAGAGGAGCAACGACCCAGACCCCGTGCGCGCCTGACTGCGCAGAAGCCGCCTTCATGCTAGTGCAACCATTTCCACCCGATGCGCCAGATGCCATCGCATCAATCTCGTCCAGCGGTGCCAGAATGTATTCGGGAAAGACGCGGTCGGGCTCAATTAGGTGGGCGTTGTTGTCCTCCATCAGTACCAGGCGAATCTGCCTAAAGCCCAAATCGCGAGCGTGCTTAATCAGCACCTCTGCCACCTCGTGGACAGTGTTCGTTGACAGAAGGTCCGACTTAAAACGATTTAGCTTCGACGAGCGCTCGCGAATTTGGAAGCTTTTCATCGACGTATTGCGGTCCAAAATCGACGGTAGCAGTTTCCAAGCCCTGCTGACCAGAGTATCCTTGCGGGCGCTATCCAGCGTGTCCAAACGCCTAAAACTCTCGATTATATTTCTTATCTCGTAAACATCCGCATTCCCGCGGCAGAGAAATTCCAAAAATTCGCGCACATGCTGCTCTGACTGAGTTCGAATCACTCGGTCAATTAAAACCATCACCTCAGAGCGGTCTAAGTACAGCCTATCGGACACCAAACCCGTAATATCGTAGCCCGTGTGAACCCTCTCCCAGTCCTTTGCCACATGACAGCCGCAACTACGCCGAATCAGATGCACCATCGGAAGTAGCCTATCCTTAGCACTCAAACCCCTAGACACATCCATCAACGCATTCACCGCGCTAACACCCAAACTATCATACGGAATCCGCACAGTCGTCACTGGCACACTAAGAAGCTTCGACTCCAGCGTATCATTGAACCCGCACGCAATCACATCCCGCCCAATCTCGTACCCGTGCTCCGCCATAACTCGCGAGGCCGAAAACAGCATCAAATCACTTGCACACAAAAGCGTATCAAAATCCCGCCCCGGCACCAAACCCCGCTCGTCCAAAAGCTGCCTCATGCTCTCAGAACCCTCAGCCCACGGCCGCGGGTCCGCCACCAACCTCATATCCGGCTCCAGTCCATGCCCACGCAGCTCGTCCAAATACGCCGTATACCTCTCCATGCTCGAGTTATGAAACTCCGGCCCCCGAATATACGCAATCCGCCGCGCCCCGTGCTCCTCAATACAATGCCTCACCAGAAAACTCGACCCCTCGTACGCGTCGAACTTCACATCCGGCACCTCCGCGTGGCTCTCCGTCTTCCCATCAATCGTCACCATCGGCCGCCCCAGCATCTCGCTGAAATAATCCAGCACCTCCTCCGCACGCACCTCCCCAGTCAGCGACGACGACCAAACAATCGTACTATCCACATTCTCCCCATTCACCAACCTATAGACCGAGTTCTTTGTCAAATCCAATGCCGCTGAACCCTTAATCCTCCCGCCGGCAAACACAATCAGACAGTCCTTCCCACTGTCCTTAAACATAGAGGCTATCGACGGCCACATCAGTGTAGCCGACCCACTAACCAAGTCCGCAAGCACAAATCCAATTCTCACCCCTCCAGTATAGCCCACACACCCCCTCCAGCGCAAAACAATTTGTACATTTCCGTCCTTTTTTTCACTTTTTCCCCACTTCCCTCCCTTCCTCCCCAGTCCTATCCCCAGCTCCTCAGCTCTCTCCGCCTCTCGCTCCCCCTTTCTTTCCCAGCACCACCCAGCCCCTTAGGACACCTCTCCTTGCCTCATGGCAAACTCATCCACCTAGGTTTTACACTTTTTGTTCAAACCTTAACAAAAAGTGATAAAAATTATCACCTTTTGTTTTTTAAATTACATTTTGTGTAAAACCTAACCTTGGGTGACTCCCTATCTTGCCTTCCAAGGCAAGCTCACCCACCTAGGTTTTACACTTTTTGTTCAAACCTTAACAAAAAGTGATAAAAATTATCACTTTTTGTTTTTTAAGTTACATTTTGTGTAAAACCTAACCTTAGGTGGCCCCTTATCTTGCCTTCCAAGGCAAGCTCACCCACCTAGGTTTTACACTTTTTGTTCAACTTTTAACAAAAAGTGATAAAAATTATCACTTTTTGTTTTTTAAATTACATTTTGTGTAAAATCTAACCTTAGGTGACTCCATATCTTGTCTCCCAAGGCAAACTTATCCACCTAGGTTTTACACTTTTTGTTCAAACCTTAACAAAAAGTGATAAAAATTATCACCTTTTGTTTTTTAAGTTACATTTTGTGTAAAACCTAACCTTAGGTGACTCCCTATCTGCCGCTCAAGGCAAACTCACTCACCTAGTTTTTCCCCTTCTGCTTAAAACTTGACAAAAGCAGGATAAAAATTATCACCTTTTGCCTGAAAAAGGGGCGTTTTTGATAAAATCTAGAAAAAAGCAAGCATCTAATTGCACACGAATACGCACTTTCTCTCAATTTATCGCTATAAGAGTTTTTTAAAGGTTGCCAATGGATTTTACTAGAGAGACATCAAAGTATGTAGTTTTTAATTAGCATGTCAACATACTCGGTATCAATTGGGATATTAGACCCTTCGAAAGAAACAATCATATTATCCCCTAAATGATAATCATTCAGTTCATACATCTTTAGCTTTTCCTGAGTCTTTGCCAAATAATTAGTTTCGTCCATCTTTCCGAAATGTTCCCAAATGATAATCTTCCTTGTTCTCTTATTTAGGATAGTGAAGTCTGGATAGCAAAACTCCTTATCCCCTTTTTTTAGACACATTTGCAATTCGTATGAATATGGCACTCCTGCGGCATAAAGTCTGTCGGCTATAATTGCTTCGCTCTTAGATCTTACATAATCACCGCCAAGAGTCATAATTCCATTTTCAATTGGATAGCCTTGATGTGGAGCACTCCTCATCTTTTTTTCCCAATTTTCAGCATACCCATCAGTTGTCTCAATACTTGGACTCACAAGAGCCCTAACCTCATCACTTAAACTATCATAAACATCATCGATGTCGGAAAGTCTGTCCCCACTAGTCAAAAGTCTAACACAACCCTCAAACCTCTTGACCTGTCGCTTAGCAACAATCAGTAATCGTGAAAGATATTGCTCCTTAGCAAGTCTTATGATTAGACCATCGCCGTCTTTTAGATATCTCTCTTTCCCATCAACCTCTGATACTACAGAATAGTATATCTTTCCGCCTACCTTTCTGCACTTGAGACATCCCCCAGCGCGATTTTTGAGTTGAGATTCCAATTTCGATATCAGTTTTGCAAGAACTGAAATATACTCTCTAAGCAACTTTAAGATAATTTTTTTCATATCTACCCCTTTAATAAAATGTCTGCAACCCTCGTTTTTTGAAGATGCTTTTCATCTAATTTAGTTGAAAAAATCGAACTCTCAACATCTTACAAGTATCCAGTCTGGGTTATTGGATTTTTACTTCCAATTTCGATATCAGTTTTGCAAGAACTGAAACAAATTCCACAAGCAAGTTTACTATTAGTTTCTTCATACTTTCCTATACAACCAAACTGTCTAAAACCTTCGATTTTTTGACAAAGATTTTTAAAAAATTTTTTTCTGTTATTGGCATAAGAATCGGGTGCAACATACATATTTTAATTGACTGCCCAAGTACACCCTACAAAAAAGTAGATATAACGGCTCCTCACGGTTAGGTTTTACACAAAATGTAATTTAAGAAACAAAAGGTGATAATTTTTATCACTTTTTGTTAAAGTTTGAACAAAAAGTGTA